>Ga0160459_100276_pt1 | contig 24818 bp, 14 predicted proteins | sample HID1973K_E6MG_FD_108208 | JGI IMG/M metagenome (GOLD analysis project Ga0160459, IMG submission 108208) | Enriched mosquito-associated microbial communities from UW Madison campus, WI, USA - HID1973K_E6 MG | ecosystem: Host-associated > Arthropoda: Insects > Digestive system > Unclassified ... | reverse complement strand
TGCGTATCCGTTTGACGGATCAGCGCACCGGCAAGGAAGACGATTTCGCGTTCGCGGGCGGCGTGAAGGGCTTCGTCGAGTACATCAACAAGGCCAAGCAGGTGCTGCATCCGAACGTGTTCCACGCGATCGGCGAGCGCGAGAACGTGACCGTCGAAGTGGCGATGCAGTGGAACGACAGCTTCAACGAAAGCGTGCTCTGCTTCACGAACAACATTCCGCAGCGCGACGGCGGCACCCATCTGACCGGCCTGCGCGCCGCGATGACGCGCGTGATGAACAAGTACATCATCGACAACGAAATCGCAAAGAAGGCGAAGGTCGAGACGACCGGCGACGACATGCGTGAGGGTCTTTCGTGCGTGCTGTCGGTGAAGGTGCCGGAGCCGAAGTTCAGCTCGCAGACGAAGGACAAGCTGGTGTCGTCGGAAGTGCGCGCGCCGGTCGAGGAAATCGTCGCGAAGGCGCTCGAAGATTATCTGCAGGAGACGCCGAACGACGCGAAGATCATCACGGGCAAGATCGTCGATGCGGCGCGTGCTCGCGATGCCGCGCGCAAGGCGCGCGAGATGACGCGTCGCAAGGGCGTGCTCGATGGCGTCGGTCTGCCGGGCAAGCTCGCGGATTGCCAGGAGAAGGACCCGGCGAAGTCGGAGATTTATATCGTCGAGGGTGACTCGGCGGGCGGATCGGCCAAGCAGGGGCGCGATCGCAAGTTTCAGGCGATTTTGCCGTTGCGCGGCAAGGTGCTGAACGTGGAGAAGGCGCGTTTCGACAAGCTGATTTCGTCGGAGCAGATCGTGACGCTGGTGACGGCGCTCGGATGCGGCATCGGCAAGGACGATTACAACCTCGACAAGCTGCGCTATCACCGCATCATCATCATGACCGATGCGGACGTCGACGGCGCGCACATCCGCACGCTGTTGCTGACATTCTTCTACCGGCAGATGCCGGAGATCGTCGAGCGCGGGTACATCTATATCGCGCAGCCGCCGCTCTACAAGATCAAGGCGGGCAAGGACGAGCGGTACATGAAGGACGCGCACGAGCTCAATCAGCATATGTTGAAGCTGGCGTTGCAGGGTTCCGAACTGATGCCGAGCGAAGGCGCGGATCCGATTTCCGGCGATGCGCTGGGTGAACTCGCCCGTGCGTACTTGCTTGCGCAGGCGGTCGTCGATCGTCTCAGCCGCATTTATGACGCGGCCGCGCTCGAATCGGTAATGGACGGCGTGATCATCGATCTGTCATCGCAGGAAGCGGCGGAAGCGTCGGCGAAGCGTCTTGAAGAGCGCTTGCGTGCCGATCCTTTGAAGCCCGAAGTGAGCGTCGAACCTGCTTACGATCAGGTGCGCGAGCTGCGGTCGCTGCATATCAAGCGGCGTCATCATGGCAATGTGAAGGTCACGGTGTTCGACGAAGACCTTCAGTTGACGGCGGACTACAAGCAGCTCGTATCGACGGCGGATACGTTCAAGGGCTTGATCGGCGATGGCGCGTTGATCAAGCGTGGCGAACGGTCGATGGCCGTGACCGACTTCAAGAGCGCGATGAAGTGGTTGATCGCGGACGCGGAGCGTAACGTTTCGAAGCAGCGCTACAAGGGGCTTGGCGAGATGAACCCCGAGCAGCTCTGGGAAACGACGATGGATCCGGCCGTGCGGCGTTTGCTGCGTGTGCAGATCGAGGACGCGATTGCCGCCGATGGCATCTTCACGACGCTCATGGGCGATGATGTGGAGCCGCGGCGGGCGTTTATCGAGAGCAATGCGTTGCGGGCGGGGAATATCGACGTTTAAGGAGACTTGCGCAACGCCAGGCTCCTCGAAGCCCGCGAAATTCGGTGCAGCACGCGCCGGTTTTCGCGGGCTTTTTTCGGCCTAGGCAACCGCCTTCAACGCCACCCAGATCTCCGTCACCAGATCCGCTGGCGCCGTCTCCCTCGGATCGTTCACATAAACCTCGAACACGGGCGCGTCGCCGGTTTCCCGTTCCGACTGCGGCAACCATTCCCCATACAGCCACTGATACGCGAAGCAAAGCTGTGCATACGGCCCGACATGCGTGAGCACCGCAAACTCCCCGCCCGCGACTTCCACGCGCGACACCGGCGCCTCGAATTTGACCGCGTCCGGCTCGAACAGCTCGCAACACGCCATCGACCGAAGCTCATCTTCAGCCACGGCTGCAGGATCATCGAAATAAATGCCCAGTGACCGCGCCCGGGGATCGACCAACTCCCGCACCGCGAGCCAATGAAACAGCATCTCGAATGCCCGCCCGATGTTCATATACGACCCGCGATGCTCCATCGCGGCCACGGTAAAACCACGCTGAGTACGAATATCGACTTGATGCATCGCCGTATCTCCTGATCGAATTTCATCCAAAGGAACAAACATCGAAGCGCCGCCGTCAGTTCGAAACTGTCCCGGCGCCATCCGGTAACTCGCCTGAAACGCCCGCGAAAATGCCTGCACGCTGCCATATCCGGCGCGCTCGGCGATCGAATCGATCGGCACCGCGCCATGCACGAGCTCATTCGCCGCGCGATGCAAACGCAACCGCCGCACGGTCGCCGCCGCGGTTTCCCCATAGAACGCGTGGTAAATCCGATGCCAGTGATACGGCGACAAACACGCCACCTCGGCGAGCCGGTTGAGGTCCAGTTCGTCATCGAGGTGATCGTGGATGTACGCGACCACGCGCGCGAGTCGCGCCTCATAGACCCTGCCGTTCATCGTGCGCTCCACAAAGAAAACTCGATGAAAGAAAAGTAGCACGAGCCGCTTTAGCATTTCTTGCGGACTTGCGCGGACCGCGTCGGCACCAGACACGCGTACACTTTCGCCTTTGAGCGCACGAGCGCGCCACGAAACCAGAGAAATACGATTATGTTCACCTGTCGAAACCAGTCCTGCGGCGCGGAGTGGGCGCTATCCGACGTCGTCATCAAGAACGAGGGCCAGGGCCTTCTGTTCCGCTGCCCGATGTGCGGCGCGCGCAACTATGTCGCACGCCACGATGCTGACGATGGCACCACCACGTACGAGCAGCTCACCGACATCCCGCCGCACGGGACACGCTGAAACCATGACCACCGACACTTCCTTCAACAGCCTGCCGCTCTCGCCGGCGATGCAGGCGAACCTGCAGCAGCTCGGCTATCTGTCGATGACGCCGATCCAGGCCGCGAGCCTGCCGCCGGCGCTCGCCGGCCACGATCTCATCGCGCAGGCGAAAACGGGCAGCGGCAAGACCGCGGCCTTCACGCTGCCGCTGCTTTCCCGCCTCGACGCGAGCCAGTTCGACGTGCAGGCGCTCATCCTCTGCCCGACGCGCGAACTCGCCGATCAGGTCACGCAGGAAGTCCGCCGCCTCGCGCGCGCGGAAGAGAACGTGAAAGTGCTGACGCTGTGCGGAGGCACGCCGATGCGTCCGCAGGTCGCGAGCCTCGAACACGGCGCGCATATCGTCGTGGGAACGCCGGGCCGCATCATGGATCATCTGGAGCGCGGCACGCTGACGCTCGGTGCAGTGCGTACCCTGGTGCTCGACGAAGCGGACCGCATGCTCGACATGGGCTTCTTCGACGACATCGCGTCGGTGGCGCGCCAGTGCCCGAAGGATCGCCAGACCTTGCTGTTCTCGGCGACGTATCCGGAAGGCATCGTGAAGCTGAGCCAGCAGTTCCTGCGCAATCCGCGCGAGATCAAGCTCACCGAACGGCACAGCAACGCGAAGATCAAGCAGATTTTCTATCAAGTGGAGGACCACGAGCGTCTGCACGCGGTCGGCCTGTTGCTCGACCACTATCGCCCGGTGAGCACGATCGCGTTCTGCAACACGAAGCAGCAGTGCCGCGATCTGCTCGACGTGCTGCGCGCGCAAGGTTTCGAAGCGCTCACGCTGCACGGCGAACTGGAACAGCGCGAACGCGATCAGGTGCTCGTGCAGTTCGCGAACCGCAGTTGCTCGGTGCTCGTCGCGACCGACGTCGCCGCGCGCGGTCTCGACATCGCGCAACTGGAGGCGGTGATCAACGTCGACGTGACGCCCGATCCGGAAGTGCATGTGCATCGCATCGGCCGTACCGGGCGTGGCGATGAGGAAGGCTGGGCGCTGTCGCTCGCGAGCATGGACGAGATGGGGCGCGTCGGCTCGATCGAACAGGCACAGCGCGCGGAAGTGCAATGGCATCCGCTGACCGAATTGACGTCAGCGGAACCGGGTCATCTGAAGCCGCCGATGGCGACGCTGCAGATCCTCGGCGGCCGCAAGGACAAGATCCGTCCCGGCGACGTGCTCGGGGCGCTCACCGGCGAAGCGGGCTTCGACGGCAAGCAGATCGGCAAGATCAACGTGATGGACATGGTCACGTACGTGGCCGTCGAACGGAGTGTCGCGGCTGACGCCGAGCGCAAACTCGGCGTGGGCAAGCTCAAGGGCCGCAAGGTGAAGGTGCGGCGCATGTGAGCGCGCTCAGGCCTCGCGCGACGGCTCTCCGACGATTCGTTCAGACGACGGATTGCGCGTCACGAGCCGCAAACCGCTCGCGATACTGCCCACGCCCGCGAAGGCTGCGCCGAGCGAGAGCGCGAGCGCCGGACCATGCTTTCCGGCGATGCTGAAGCACAGCGCGACGAGCGCCGCGCCCGTCGCCTGCCCGATCAGGCGCGACGTCGCGATCGTGCCGCTCGCGCCGCCGCTGCGTTCGCGCGGCGCGCTCGACATGAACGCCTTCAGATTCGGCGACTGAAAGAAGCCGAAGCCCGCGCCGCAGATCGCCATGCGGATGCAGATTTCCAGCGCATGCGGTTGCGCAGGCAGCATCGCGAGCGACACCATCCCGACGCATAGAATCGCCAGCCCGACGCCGCCCAGCAAGCCGGGTGAATGGCGATCGGACAGGCGTCCCGCGATCGGCGCCATCAACGCGACGAGCGCTGACCACGGCGTCATCAGAAATCCGGTCTCGACCTGGCTGCGGCCCAGCACGCTCTCGAAGAAGAACGGCAGCGACACGAACGCGAGTCCTTGCGCGGCGAACGAACAGATGGCGGTCATCGTCGAGAGCGCGAACATGGGGCGGCGAAAGAGATCGACGGGCAGCATCGGGGCGGGATGGCCGCGTTCACGTCGCAGCAGCAGGACGCCCGCAACCAGCGCGACGCCGAAGGCCGCGAGCACGGTTTGCGCGGGCGCGCGCTGAGCCGCTTCGCCGAGCGCGAAAATCAGCGCGGCGAAGGTGACGACGTTCAGCAATGCCGCGATGCGATCGAAGCCGTGTTCGGCGCGCTTCGTCTGCGGCAGCGACGGCCACGCAATCATCAACGCGAACACGCCGACCGGCAAATTGACCGCGAAGAGCCACGGCCACGTGCCGAGCGAAAGGACGATCGATGCGACCGTCGGCCCGATCGCGAACGCGATGCCGACGACGAGCGCGTTCAACCCGACGCCGCGCCCGAGCCTATGCGGCGGAAAGATCGCGCTGATGAGCGCCGCGTTGACGCTCATGATCGCGCTTGCGCCGAGGCCCTGCAGCAGACGTGCGGCGACGAGCGTCGGCAGGGACCACGAGAACGCACACACGGCGGAGGCGATGAGGAACACGACGAGCCCGCCGAGATACACGCGCCGATGGCCGAGGATGCCGCCGAGCGCGGCGAGCGGCAGCAGGGTGGCGACCATCGCGAGCTGATACGCGTTGATGATCCAGACCGACGCGGCGGGCGTCGTATGCAGATCGGCGGCAATGGCGGGCAGCGCCGTGTTGGCAATGGCGGTATCGAGCGTCGCGAGCGCGACCGAGAGCAGGATCGCGGCCATGCCTCGACGCTCGAGCGGGGTCATCGGGGCGTCGGGGTCGTGCGGCAGGGTTTGGGCGCGTTCTTCGGTGGGCACGGCAGGAATTCCGGATGTAAGCGGAAGGAGAATAATCCGAAACGATACGGGAAGATACGGGTTTTCGCTGAGTGGGGGCGCGGCAGCTTTCAAAGCGATGTCAGCGATTATGCTGTGCGGACAACGACGGAGATGATTATGGCGATTCGCATCGTGAGACTGGGGACGCCGCGCGCGGCGGATGAGGGGTTGCGCATCGGCACAGTGCGACGGCCGCCGCGCGGGGTGCCGAAAGCCGAGTTCGCGAAGCGTGATTTTTATGACGTGTGGTATCCGGTGCTTTCGCCGTCGCAGGGATTGGTGACGGCGGCGCTTCACGCGGAGGATGACAAGGAATGGCGCGCGTTCGTGAAGAAGTTCAAGGCGGAAATGGCCGAGTCGGATGCGAGCAGGACGCTGGATCTGCTTGCGGCGTTATCGCACCAGACGAATATGTCGGTCGGGTGTTATTGCGAGGATGAGGCGCGGTGTCATCGATCCGTACTGCGGGAGTTGCTGACAGCGCGTGGGGCGGAGGTGGTGTAGGTTTTCACCGCATTCCGTCGTCGATCGGCTCAGGTGAAAGAAAGGAAAGAAAACACCCCGGAATCGGGCTGGCCGACAACTTCCGGGGTGCTTTTCAGTTTGTAGGCGCGGATGGACGATCCGCGCGATTCCTCGTCTGGTTCGAGCGCTACGCTTCTGACTCAAATTGAGATTGCCTGAATTTGAGCGTTGTGCAATTTTCGCGCAGTATGCGTTGGAAATCTCCATCAAATCCCGAGGGCGACTTCGCTTGAATCTCGATCGTGACGGTCACGTCCACGCCTGATCGATTCGCGAGCAAGTCGAGGACCTCATCGGAAACATCGCCGATATGCTTCGTGATCGTGTGCGGATTCAGATCAACCGAGGCGAAGAAGCGGGTCTTGGGTTTTGGTGATGGAGCGGGTTCTGGATGCGGATTGGAGCTCGGACTTGGATTCGAGATAGGCGCAAGGCTAGGGTTAGGGCCGGGTTCTACGACCTTAATCGATTCCAGAAATACCTTCGCCGCCTTGGGCTCAATGAGCAACAACGCATCATCCAGAATCGGCGTGGTCGGTGTGCCGAACGTGAAGCCCAGATAGCGATCCTCTTCCTTGCCTTGCGCCAGTCCGAAGAAATCCTGGTTGTCGGTACCCATCGCGATTGCACGCTGAAAGACGTTTTCGTTTGCCAGTCGCGGTAGATAGAGATACTGACAACTCTGCTCCCATACAGTCTTCGCGTTCGCATCTGGCGAACCGTCCTTCCAGAACCAGCGGGCCAACTCTGCATGAAGATGGATAGGCGACCATTGCGGAATGAGCGCCTCTGTATCCTCCAGCACGCGTTCGATGTCCTTCGCAAGATTCGACGCGCCCGGGTTGACCTCACACACATCCCATTCGATGCCCGGCTTGACGCGTCCGCCGCTAACCATCTGCAATGGAGCGAGTACCCACTTGTACGTTTCACGCAACATTCGGTTCAACGCATCCTTGGCGGCGCCGAGGCTCTTGCTTGCATGCTTCGCCTGAATCTGATCGAGAATCAGCCTGGTATTCTCAATGTCGCTGACGATCGATTGCCACGCCAGAACCGACCGCGTCTGATCCCTGAGACGGCTCACGCTGTCATAGTCGGGTGCAAGAAAGATCAGGCGGTTTTGCTTGTGACGGGGTAGATCGCCGCGATTCTCCAGAATCGTCTGAGCGCGCTCGAACGCTAACCGATGAGTCGCGCTTCGGCTATACGAAGCGTCCGGCGGCAGGACAATGAGCTTCAGAGCGAAGTCGTCAGGAACGTCACTGCTTTTCGTGAATACATGCACGCGGCCGAACACGCCGTCTGCACGCGTCACACTCCGCATGCCATCTTCGATGGCCTTAAATACTTCGACGTTGTCGCTGAAGCGTCGTTTGCGATCTTCCATCTCGCGCCGCAGATTCGGCCGCCTATCGAACCAGAATCGGTTGTTGCCGCTGTTGAGATAGTGCAGACGATCACCCATGGTACTCAGCCCGTCCTTGAACTTGACGACCTGTTGCCCCGGCTGCACGACGCCCAGCATGACTCGCTCGAGTTCGATTCCTTGCACCATCTGATTGGACGTACTCGGCGCGCTGCCGAGAAAGATTGCACGCGCCGATCGCCGACAGGCCTGCACGCTCCCCAGCAGCGTATTGACGTTCTCGATCTCGGTGGTTTCGGCCTCGTCGCCGTCGACGTTGCGCGTGATCACCGGATCCCAGCCCGGCGCGAGGTGATACAGCAACTCGTCGCGGGTTGCGCTGTCCTTCAGCGGAAAGCTGCCGGGCATGATGAGGAAGTCCTTGTCGTTCTCCCTCCACAGACAATGGATGACCTTCGCCATCAGCTTCAGCACGCCGCGCGTGCGCTGGAAGTTATCGAGCGACGACCAATCCTCATACAGGCGGTCGAAGACTTCCGGATGAATGGGATACGCGCGCATCAGGCGATCGAAATAGCGGCTTTCCTGTGTCTCGCGCGGGAAGTCATCGGCGTGAGCGAGGTAGTAGTCGGCGAAGGCGCGGCAGACAGTTTCGGCGGCGAGCGGATCGGCGGGCGCTTCGAATAGCCGCCGGCGGACAATCTCGAACGCTTCTTCGGTGCCGACGGGTTTCCAGAGCGCCTGGACCCGGCCGAAATAGCGTTCGAGCGAATCGAGCGCCTTCGCGCCGTGATCGCTGCCGGCTTCCCGCTTCGATTCCGGCAGCGATGCCAGCAGCATGCCGGTCGGCACCGCCTTCAGCGCTTCGGTCAACGCCTGCACGAAGGTGAGATTCGAATCGAAACTGCCGCCCGTCAGCGTCTTGCCGTCCTCGAACTGACGCACGTAGGCGACGAGTTCGTCGATGAGAATCACGCAGGGCGCGTAGCGGGACAGCAGCGTTTGGAGTACCGCCTTGCCCGGCGATGTACCGGATGCATCGGCAGCGGCGACGATGGCATAGCCTTCGGCCTTGCCGAGTTGCCACGCGAGATCGCCCCATAGCGTGTTGATCGCCTGACCGTCGCGAATCACCGGTTGGTTCGGCGATGACTTGATGCCATCCAGTACGACGACTCGTGCGCGCGGGAGTTCGGTGATGCCCACGGCGTCGAGAATCGATCCGATGCCGGGCATGTCGCGCGGCGACGCCTCGCCTTTCGCAAGGTGGTAGACGGCGAGCATGGTGTGCGTCTTGCCGCCGCCGAACGCGGTCTGCAACTGGATGACGGGATCGCCGCCTTTGCCGCTCAGCCGCTTTACGACGGATTCGAGCAGGAGACGCATGCCTTCGGTGATGAAGGTGCGCTCGAAGAAGAGCGTGGGGCTTTGGTATTCGGACGCGGCTGTGCCGTCGTGAACACGCGACAGGTCCGCCGCGAATTCGGACTGCTGGAACATGTTGTCCCGGACGTCCTTGTGGGGAACGGCGATTTCACGCCAGGGTTTCAGGTTCATTTTTATTGTTCCTCTTGGAGATTGAATTCGTGTTGTGAGTGCAGCACGCCCGCTTCCTCCGAGGCCTTGTCGATGCCCGGCCACGCCATCACCAGTTCGTTGTATGCGCGTGCTTCCTCGGCCCAGCCCTTGCGTTCGCAGAGGGTATAGAGCCGATAGGCCAGCGCGCGCACCGGTTCGCGTCGCGTGGGCATGCGTGAGAGCAGCGTGCCGGCGGCGCCTTCGCCGTCCTGATTCAGTGCGCGGATCAGTTGATGCAGCGCTTCCCACACGGGCGTGCGCGTGTCACGTTCGGGCGACCAGTCGCGCGGCAACTCGGCCCAGCGCAGGAGGCGCAATTTGCCCGCGCCGCTTTCAACGACGCCTGCTTCCTGCAGGCCCTGCACGGTCGTGCCCTTGGCCGTGGCGAGCACTGCGGCCTCGCCGTATTTGCCTTCGGCCCAGCCTTCCTGCGCGAACCACTGGAGACAGAAGTGCGTGTCGGCGTCGAAGTCGTCGTCGGCGAGGAAGCGGTTGATCAGTTGCAGCGCGGTACGTACGGACATCGGCGTGCCATCGGCTTCGCGCACGGCGGCGTACTGGCTGAATACCGCCATGCCTGGGCCGATGATGGCCTGCGAAAGATCGACCGGGGCGATCGGCGAGTTGACGCCGCCTCGGGTCATTTCGTCGAGGGCTTCGGTGAGCACGGCGTCGAGTTGACGCAGGAATTCGCGGCGACCGACGGTGGGGGCGTCGGCGGGGCGTTTGCGGCAGACGAGGACGATGGAGGAGGCTAGGGCGTTGGTGCCTGAGCTAATCATTCGCCCAGAAAATTCGGTGCGCATCGGCCAAGTTCCAGTGAGTGCGAATCCGGCCTTAAGTACGGCATCCAGAAAAGTCTCCCAACCGGTGCTGAACGTGCCGCTTTCCGTCTTGCTTTCCGCCTGCTTGAACGCGTAGTAGATGGTGACAGGAAAGCCTGGATGGGCACGTGCGGCCAAGTTGTCCATAGTGCGCGTCATTCCACGGAGGAAAAAGGCCTCAGCCGCCTCCTTGCTGCCGTGACGGCGAGGTGTCGCTACAAGCTCCTGACTCTTCGGAACGGCGACAGTGGCGTATAGATCTGGGAATACGTGCTTGAGGCTCTTGCGCAGCCAAGGATAGAAGAAGTCTGAAAGATCTGCGTAGGCGATGTTGTCGTAGTACGGTGGATCGGTCGATATCAGCTTGTCTTGACTGACGACTTGGGTTTGCGCGTCTGCCTGAAGTGCGAAACCACGGGACGGGACTAACGGAGCCCATGCGCAGAGCGACTTGCACAGATATTCAATTTGGTTTGAAAGCGTGCCGCCTGCGCTTGAAAAATGGTTCGCCTCTGCGTAGTCCCAAGTCATTGGAATCGCTTGACGCCCGAAGGAATTGCCGACGATCTCGTTTTTCGGCTGGTTCAGCCATGTGCACAAACTATTCGAATAAGCAGCCGTCTTGTCCACTGCAAAGGCGAGGTACACGCCTAACGCCTGTGCATAGGAGCTCGCACCGAGTCCCCCGGTATTCAGACTCAGGCCGTCTTCAGCGAATTTTTTTTCCAGAGCATCGCGATGAGCTTTGGCGGTCGCCTCGTGAACCAAACTCGAGAGCGTGGTCAGCGCGACCAATTGGCGATGCGTGAACAGATCTCCCCATTGCCGCAAGCCATAGGGCACGCATGTCCCACCCGTAAGTTGCGCAGGAACGTCGCCTTCAGGTTTCCATGTCGGAGTCGCTTCGCGAGCAACGGCTTCATGCATGGCGGTGGGGGCAAGGTAGATACGACCGCGTACGCCTTCGGCGACGATCGCCATCAGCTTGGCGCCCAGCCTTCCAGCCTGTCCTTCGGCCTTTATGAAGCTTCCGCTAATGGGTGCTCGCGACATGAGGCAGTGAAAGTTCGCGCCTCGCCCATTAGCCTTCGTCCCATTCTCCACTCCCTCCGTCAACTCCCCCACCCGAACCTCAAACCGATACCCATCCCCCTCCACGATCGGCTCGACATAAGCCTCCTTCCCCTTCTTGCTGGAAAGCACGAACGTCGAAGCAAGCGGCACTTCGACATGACTGAACGCCGGATTCGGGCTCCTCACCGTACGCGCCCAGATCCACGCGATAACCGTCAACTCCTTTCCAACCAGCGGCCGGAGATCCGCACGTTCCCGAGCCATCTCCGCCGTCACCGCGATCTTCGGATACAGATGCCCGATGCGCTTCTCCGCTTCCGCACGCATCCACGCGCCATAGCGCCGCACGTCCTCGGCGAGCCCCTTCGCGCCCGACCAGTCCTCGTGCAGCGTCGCCTGCTTCTCATCGGCGGGGATCGGCCCCACTGGCTTGCGGCCAGCGAAACGCGGCGGAATCTCGATCATCGCCTTGTTGATCGTCACGGCGACCGGGTTGAGATCGGACGCGTAACTTTCCAGCCCCAGACGCTGCGCTTCGAGCGGCAGGGCACCTCCGCCAGCAAAGGGATCGTGAAAAGCCGGCAACCGCTCCGGATCAAAGAGTTCAGCGGCTTGCGGATGCCGCTTGTTCAGTTCGCACGTCTCGCGCCACGAGTCACGGATCGCCGCACGCGCACGCCCCAGCACTTCCTCGTTGTTGGTGTTTTCCCACTTCACCAGGTCTTCGATGATCTTGAACAGGTCATCGCGCTTCGCCTTGGCCTGCGCCTTTGTCATGCCCGCGAAGTATCCGCGCTCGCCGCCCGGATCGTTGACCATCTGCGCGAAGATCACCGCGCGCGCGGCGGCGAGCGGTCGACGCGCCCACCACAGATGCAGCGTCGACGGATGCCCGTGACGAATCGACTTTTCTCGCGCCGCTGCGGCATTGATGGCATCGAGCGGCAAAGCAACTTCGATGAGTTTCTTGGGTACTTTTACTGCGGTCAAAAGCGCCTTCCTTGTGAGAGTTATTCGGCACGTGTCGCCCGGCTCAGTAGCGTGTGGAGGTTCAGTTCGACCTTGGTCTCGGCCCACCCCGGTGAGCGGTCGAACGGTCGGGCGACGTAAAACGGCCCCTCGTGCGTGTCCCCGTCGACAAGCACGATGGCCAGATGAAACTTGTCCTGCTGATTGAAGCCTTCGCGCATTTCGTTGGCGGTGACGATCACCGTGTCGCTGCCTTTCGCGCGCCCCTTCACTTCGATATGACGCGGCCACGGCAGCTTTCCGTCGCGCGGTTTGGGCTGGCTGGTGATGTCCCAGCCGCACTTCTGTGCGGATACGTCGATGACGTCGTGACCGAGCGCGCGCTCGGCCTCTATCACGGCGTTCATCGCAATTCGTTCTATGCGCGTTCGCGCCGCGGCATCCGCGCTCCAGCCGCCGTCGCCGCGCAGCTTCGCCAGCAGCCCGGCGGGAATAACCAGCGCGCGACCCACGACGCGCGGCGCCGCGGCCACGATCTCGCGCATGGCATTCAGCTCGCGCTTGCGGGTTTCCAGGCGCTGGCCCAGTTCGTCGATCGTGCGGCCGACGTTGGTCAGCGCGAGACGAACGTCCTTGCCCGCGGCGGACTCCTTGCGCAGTTCGCTGTAACGCGCTGACCAGTGGCGGATTTCGCTCTCCAGCCGTTCGCGGACGGCCTGAAGCGTTCTGCCGACGTCGTGTTCGCGCCGGCGGCGCACCTCGTTCAGGTGTTCCGTCGCGATCCGTGTGCAGACATCGGTCAGTGGTAGATGCGCGGCGTCCCGGCCGAGCCAGGGTTCATCGAACAGATAGGAGATCGCCTCGACGTCCGCAGGTTTCGCTGCGTCGAGTGCAAGGTGAGGGGAGAAGCCCGCGTTTGCAGTTCGCCCATCGCTGGTGATCTCGATGAACTGGATGCGGCGCGACACGATATCCACCGCATCGCCTCCCTGGTGCACCGAGTGGTCGATCATGAAGAGCGCGCGCGGCACGATGCCCATGTCGCTCCGGTCGATGAGTACGGCGCCCTCGGCAAGCTCATCGCGATATCGATCGAGGACGAGATCGGTGATCGCGCGCATCAACGGATGGGCGGGTTGAATTAGATTTGCGACGGGCGTGTCGGGCCGGTCGGCGAGCCGCACGTGCTGCTTGTCGAAAGCGATGCGCTCGTAACGCGGCAGCACCGCCTGTGTCTTGCGACTCTCGCGATCGGCGCCCCGCCGTGCATGCTCGCGGATCTCGATGGGAACGTGCGTTATCTCGAACCGACCCGCTTCACGTGCACGCAAGGCGCCGCCGAGTTCGTCGAAGGCGCGCTCGAAGAACGCCTGAATGAAGTACGGCTGGAGCTTGCGGGCCTCCGCTTTCTCCATGTCCTCCCGCACCGCGAAGAGGCGAGTCTCGTCGATGACCTGCTCGCAGAGGGCGCTGCGCGCGATGATCGATTCGAGATGACGCCGGTCGAGCGCGTCGTCGACGGCTTCGATCGGATTTTTATCGGGCCCGGGATGAGAGCCGTTGCGGATTGCATCGACAAGCAGGTCTTTCAGGCTGCGATTTTCGAAGACCTCGCCCAAAATATCGAAGACCCGGCCGCCGAGCGCTTCACGTTCGACTTCGAGCTTCTCGAAGAGGCGCAGGAAGACATCGCCCTCTCGCGTGCCCGCTGCAACCATGTTCCACAAGTGACAGACCGCCGTCTGGCCGATCCGGTGTATTCGCCCAAAGCGCTGCTCCAGACGGTTCGGGTTCCAGGGCAGGTCGTAGTTGACCATCAGATTCGCGTTCTGAAGGTTGATGCCTTCACCTGCCGCATCTGTCGCAACCAGCACGCGCACCGCCGGATCGTGACGAAACAGATCCTGAACCTCGCGGCGGTCCTCGCGCGTCACACCGCCGTGAATGACTACCACGGATTCTTCGTTGCCCATTAGGCTGCGGAGTTTGGCGGCGAGATAGTCCAGCGTGTCTCGATGCTCGGTAAAGACGATCAGCTTACGCTGCCGACCGTCGCGGTCGTGCATGTCGGGTGTGGTTTGCAGGAGACTCGACAACTCATCCCACTTCCTGTCCTGCCCGCTATGAACCAAACGAAGTGCCTGCGCCTCGAGCGCTTCGAGTACGACGATCTCGGCTTCCAGCTCATGAATGGTCTGTGCCGCGCTGGCCTGGCCGACGAGTCGTTCTTCCTCGGCTTCATAGTCCGCCGAGGCCAAAGAGCCTGCTGGTTCCCACATGTCTTCAGTGGCCACGGCGAACAGACGCACGTTTCGTCCATCCTTGCGCCCGGCTCGTTCTTCCTCGACACGTTGCCGGAGCTTCTCGCGACGTCGCGCCAGCGACCGATAGATCGCCTCCGGACTCGATGCGAGCCGACGCTGCAACGACGTGAGCGCGAAGCCGACGGCACTTCGTCGCGCCCCGTCGCGTAAAGTGTCAGCGCGGTTCATCTCCTGACGAACGTAGTCGGTGACAGCGGCGTAGAGGGCTTCCTCCTGCCCGGAGAGCAAGTAGATGGCCGTATTCGCGCGGCGCTCAGGGAACAGACGCGTTCCGTCGAAGCGCAGCATCTCCTCTTTAACCATCCGGCGCATCAGGTCGGAAATGTCCATGCGCTTTGCGCCATTGCGCCTGCTGCCGCAGAAGCGGTCCGCGTCCAGCAGCGACATGAAGAGCTCGAAATCCTCTTCCTTGCCATTGTGCGGAGTCGCAGTCATCAACAGGAAATGTCGCGTACGGCTGCCGAGCAACTCGCCTAGCTGGAACCGTTTAGTGCGGTTGATCCGACTGCCCGAAAACGTGGCGGCCATCTTGTGTGCTTCATCGACGATGATCAGGTCCCAGTGCGACTGCCGCAAAGGTTCCAGCAGGGCGTCATTGCGGGCCAGTTGGTCGATGCGGGCAATGACGAGATCGGGGCCGTCGAACGGATTCGCACCGAAATATGAGTTCGATGGATCGCCGCCGAAGATTGTGAAGTCGAGGGAGAATTTCGTGGATAACTCGTCTTCCCATTGCTCGACGAGACTTCCCGGCGCGACGATCAATACCCGCTCGGCGTCCGCACGCATGAGCAATTCACAGATGAGCAGACCGGCCATAACCGTCTTTCCCGCGCCAGGTTCATCTGCAAGGACATAGCGCAGAGGTTGACGCGGTAGCATTGATTCGTAGACCGCAGAGATTTGATGCGGCAGCGGTTCGACATTGGATGTCTGAATCGCCATCATTGAGTCGAACAGATGCGCCGATTGCATGCGAAACGCCTCGGCGGCCAATTTGAATGCCTCACCCGACGCCCGGAATGCCGGAGAGCGGCAAGCTTCGAAAGAGGTGTTCGACTGCATTTTTGGCGTTTGCGATTGTGGTTATCTTTGCCTTAGCCCTTTGCGCGGAGAGGGCGAGTTTAGGCATTGCCGTTTTATGGGACTTCGCCGAACGGCAAGGGTAGCGGTCTGAGAAAAATGAACAACCAGTTTTTTCTGATAATTGACGGGTCGAAGTACGACGATGTCAAAGAATGCGAGGGTTACAGAGTAATCGTGTCGGGACAGCGCGAAAAACCGAAACCGCGTGCTTTAAGTAGCTTCGTATTCCTTGATGTCGCCGGTATGCTCCGGCGCAGCCACGCCAGAATTTGCCGAGTGCCGAACCCGCGCGCAAAGTCTCCCAGTGGCGAAAGACTCTGTGCGCGTGGCCGTGCCTCGCCGCAGGCTAGTCAGTTTGCTGGGTTAGGAGCGAACTAATCGTTCGTTTTCGCTTGCGCTTGGTTGCCCGGGAGTAGCTACTTTCGGCCGACTTCCGCACTTCAAGAACAGGAAATGAGCGCGCATTGAAGCGGCCCGGTAGGAGAGTGCTGCGTTAGGCCGCGTTGAACTCGTACGCCAGGATGTGCGCGAGTGCGCCATGAGGTCGGGGTAATGCGATTAATGTGTGCAGCGATTTCTGTTGAGCAGCTGTCCTGGACGGGGAGCGAGATGCAGTGCGAATGGCCGCCTGTACTTGAGGTTGCCTACACCGAACCTACAAAGCAAAAAGCCCGGTCGCAATGACCGGGCTTTTCGATTGAATCTGGTGGTGGGGCGTGAGTGACTCGAACACTCGACCTACGGATTAAGAGTCCGCTGCTCTACCAACTGAGCTAACGCCCCAACAGAAACGAGATTATAGCGGGGCCTTTTCCGGAAGCGCAAGCCCCTGCGCGAGAAATTTCTTAAATTTCTGACGAAGCCGTCCGACACGCGAACCAGCGTGCCCCTTTCAGCCCGGTATCATGACGCATCTTCCCACGCCACGATCCCCGTAATGGACGAAACCGCCATCCGCGCCCTGCTCGACAGCATCCTCGCCCCGTGGGTCAAGGAACTGCATCTCGCGCCCGAATCCATCGATGAAAACGCCGTCACGCTGCGCCTGCCGTACTCGGACCACCTGCGCCACGCCGGCGGCGTCATCTGTGGACAAGTCTTCATGGCCGCCGCCGACACCGCGATGGTCGTCGCCATCTCGCACGTCATGGGCGGCTTCTCGCCGATGACCACCGTCTCCCTGAACACGACGTTCATGCGGCCGGTCAAATCCGGCGATGTACTCGTGACAGCAAAGGTCAAACGCCGCGGCCGCAACCTCGTCTTCGGCGAAATCGACCTGCACGACGAACAGGGCGAACTCGCCGCCCACGCCACCACCACCTACGCGCTCATCAACAAGTAAATGTTCGACCAGGTCGTATTCGCCGGCGGCGGCAACCGCTGCTGGTGGCAAGCCGGTTTCTGGGACATCGTCCGGCCGGAACTGAACCTCAAGCCGCGCATCATCGCGGGCATATCGGCGGGCGCGGCAACTGCCTGCATGCTCTACACGAACGAGTCGCGCTGGGTGATGGACTACTACGCGCACGCGCTGCGCGACAACACTCGCAACGCCTATTGGGGCAACCTGCTGCGCGGACAATCGGTGTTTCCGCATTACCGCATCTATCGACAGGCGCTGCTCGACATCTTCGCGGATCGCTTCCGTGACCTCTCGAGCGCGCCCGAGATCCGCATCGGCGTGTCGCATCTGCCGCGCTGGCTCGGCGCGCGCAGCGCCGTCGCGGCGGGTCTCATCGCGTACAACATCGAGAAGTACGTGCGCAAGACGCTGCATCCGACGCTCGGGCAAGCGCTCGGCTTTCATCCGGAGTTCGTGAAAGCCCAGGAATGCGCGACGATCGACGATCTCGCGGATCTGATCCTGCAATCGTCGAGCACGCCGCCGTTCACGCCGATCCTGCGACGCAACGGCCGCCCGGTTCTCGATGGCGGCATGGTCGACAACGTGCCCGTGTCCGCACTGGATGCATCGCCGGGTCTCGTCCTCGTGATGGTCACGCGGCTTTATCCGCGCGAGCGCATGTTCATCGTGCCGCTCGGCGAGCAAAAGCGTCTCTACATCCAGCCATCGCGCAAGGTGCCGATTTCGAGCTGGGACTATACGAGTCCGTCGCAGATGCAACATGCTTATGACCTGGGCCGCGCGGACGGCGAGGATTTTCTGGAACGCCTTCCGCGTGTGATGGAAACCGCTTCGCATCTCGCTTGAGGAGCAGACCGTGGCGAAGAAGCACACGTATGAACTGACCGTCGACTGGACGGGCAATCTCGGTTCCGGCACATCGGCCTATGACGCGTATTCGCGCGATCATCTGGTTCGCGTCGGCAACAAGACGGCGATCGAGGCATCGAGCGATCCCGCGTTTCGCGGCGACCCCGCGCGTCACAATCCGGAAGAGTTGTTCGTGGCGTCGCTGTCGTCGTGCCACATGCTCTGGTATCTGCACCTGTGCGCGACGAACGGGATCGTCGTGACGGGTTATGTCGATGAAGCCATCGGGACGATGCAGGAAGAGGCGAAGGGCGACGGGCGCTTCGTCGATGTGCTGTTGCGCCCGCGCGTGACGATCGGCGCCGGCGGCGATGCCGATCTCGCGGCGCGCCTGCACGAAAAGGCGCACCGCTTCTGCTTCATCGCGAACTCGGTGAACTTTCCGGTGCGCTGCGAGCCGTCGATCGATATCTCGACAGTCTGAATCGAATGCTCAGCGGCGGCGCGCGTGCTGAAGCGCTTCCTTGTTGAAGACGCTGGACGTGTCGCCGCCATTGAATGCGAGGATGTTCCGGAACGCCGCGCCGAAGTACAACTCGTAACTCTCGCGCTCCACATAGCCGATGTGCGGCGTGCAGATCACGTTCTCCAGCCGCAGCAGGCCGTAGCCCTGCAGGATCGGCTCGCTCTCGAAGACATCGACCGCGACCATGCCCGGGCGGTTGTGATGCAGCGAATTGAGCAGCGCGTTTTCCTCGAGCAATTCGGCGCGGCTCGTGTTGACGAAGAGCGCGGTCGGCTTCATCCGCATCAGATCGTCCTGTTTGACGATACCCGTGGTCTCGTCGGTCAGGCGCAGATGCAACGTGAGCACGTCGCTCTGTTCGAACAGCGCCTCGCGGCTTTCGGCGACTGCGAAGCCATCCTCGCGCGCCGCGCCTTGCGAATGCTCGCGCCCGTAGACCAGCACGTTCATGCCGAACGCCTTGCCGTAACCGGCCACCAGCTTGCCGATCTTGCCGTATCCCCAGATGCCGAGCGTCTGCCCGCGCAGCACCTGACCGAGACCGAAGTTCGGCGGCAGCGCCGATGTCTTCAGCCCCGATTGCTGCCACGCGCCTTGCTTCAGATTTGCGACGTACTGCGGAATGCGCCGCTGCGCCGCCATGATGAGCGCCCACGTCAGCTCCGCCGGCGCGACCGGCGAACCCGTGCCCTCCAGCACCGCGATGCCGCGTTCCGTGCACGCATCGACATCGATATGCCCGCCGCCCGCGCGTCCCGTCTGGCTGATCATGCGCAGCTTGGGACATTTGTCGAGCAATTGCGAACTGATGCGGGTGCGCTCGCGAATCAGCACGAGCGCGTCGACTTCCGAAAGTCTGCTGGCCAACTGTCCGAGACCACGCACCGTGTTATTGAAGACCTTTACCTCATGGTCATCCAGCAAATGGAAGCAGTCGAGCTTCCGGACGGCGTCCTGGTAGTCGTCGAGAATGGCGATTTTCATGGGCATTGGTTGGCTTTTGTTAGGCATCAAACGTGCTGCTTTATAGGCGAGGGCGAGAATAGAACGCTTAAATTCGGGTAACTACCGATAAATTGCGCTCTATTGCAGGTTATTGCGCTGCATCACATGGTTCCCGCGATGCGGTGTTATGCTTGACTCCCCAATTTTTCAGGAGCCTCGCGGGTCCGCGCCAAAAAAAGAATTTCAGCGCAACTGGCGGAAAACACAGTGATCGGCGAGGAGGCAGGCCACTTAGTATCTCTTTTTAACAGTTTGTTCCTTTGCGACGCAAGCCGCGAGCAGGTGCGGTTTGCAGTCGAAGGATTCATGCCCGTGACGCCGCATTGGCTCGCGAACCGCATTTCGTGCAACGGACGCGCGTATCGGACGTGCACGAAAGCGCCCGGCGGTTCGAGTCGCAAACGCCTCTCGCATGCAGCGTCAGTTGGGCGATTGGTTTTCATTGCAGAAGAACGGAGACAGCTCGATGAACCAGCCCGCAGTAGTCGAAGATCACAATAAAAATGCCGTCGAAATCGAAGCGCCGGCCTATGTCCGGCACCGAAGACTCATCGAATGGGTGCAGCGCGTCGCGGCCCTGACCAAGCCGGATCGTATCGAATGGTGTGATGGTTCGCAGGAAGAATACGACCGGCTCTGCCAGCAGATGGTCGCCGCCGGCACGATGAAGAAGCTCAACCCCGAGAAGCGCCCGAATTCCTTCCTCGCTTGCTCGGATCCCTCGGATGTGGCGCGCGTCGAAGACCGCACGTTCATCTGCTCCGAACACCGCGAAGACGCCGGCCCGACCAACAACTGGATCGATCCGCAGGAAATGCGCGTGACGCTCGACGGTCTGTTCGACGGCGCGATGCGCGGCCGCACGATGTACGTCGTGCCGTTCTCGATGGGCCCGCTCGGTTCGCCGATCGCGCATATCGGCGTGGAGTTGTCAGACAGCCCGTACGTCGTGACGAACATGCGCATCATGACGCGCATGGGCCGCGCGGTTTACGACGTGCTGGGCGCCGACGGCGAGTTCGTGCCGTGCGTGCATTCGGTCGGCGCGCCGCTGGCCGATGGCCGCAAGGACGTGGCCTGGCCGTGCAACGACACGAAGTACATCGTTCACTTCCCCGAATCGCGCGAGATCTGGAGCTTCGGCTCGGGCTACGGCGGCAATGCGCTGCTCGGCAAGAAATGCTTCGCGCTGCGCATCGCATCGACGATGGGCCGCGACGAAGGGTGGCTCGCCGAGCACATGCTGATTCTCGGCGTCACGTCGCCACAGGGACGCAAATATCACGTCGCGGCGGCGTTCCCGTCCGCGTGCGGCAAGACCAACTTCGCAATGCTGATCCCGCCGAGCGATCTCGACGGCTGGAAGGTCACGACGATCGGCGACGACATCGCCTGGATCAAGCCGGGCCGCGACGGCCGCCTGTACGCGATCAACCCGGAAGCGGGCTACTTTGGCGTGGCCCCGGGCACGAGCGAAAAGACCAACTTCAACGCGATGGCAACGTTGAGGGAAAACGTGATTTTCACCAACGTCGCGCTCACCGACGACGGCGATGTCTGGTGGGAAGGCATGACCGACGCGCCGCCCGCGCATCTGATCGACTGGCAGGGCCGCGACTGGACGCCGGTAATCGCGAAGGAAACGGGCGCGAAGGCCGCGCATCCGAACGCGCGCTTCACGGCGCCGGCGTCGCAATGTCCGTCGATCGATGCGGATTGGGAGAATCCGGCCGGCGTACCGATCGATGCGTTCATCTTCGGCGGACGCCGCTCCAACACGGTGCCGCTCGTGACCGAAGCGCGCGACTGGAAGGAAGGCGTCTACATGGCCGCCACGATGGGCTCCGAAACCACTGCCGCCGCCGCGGGGCAGCAGGGCGTCGTGCGCCGCGATCCGTTCGCGATGCTGCCGTTCTGCGGCTACAACATGGCCGATTACTTCGGTCACTGGCTGAAGATGGGCGAGCGTCTGGAAGCGCTGAATGCGAAAGCGCCGAAGTTCTTCTGCGTCAACTGGTTCCGCAAGGGCGACGACGGCAAGTTCGTGTGGCCGGGCTTCGGCGAAAACATGCGCGTGCTGAACTGGATGATCGGCCGCATCGAAGGCACGGCGAAGGGCGAGGAGCACGCCTTTGGCATCTCGCCGCGCTATGAGGACATCGACTGGGGCGCGCTCGGCTTCACGCGCGAGCAATTCGCGCAGGTCATCTCGGTCAACGACGCAGCCTGGCGCGACGAACTCGCGCTGCACGACGAATTGTTCACGAAGTTGCGGCACGGTTTGCCGGAGGCGCTGCCCGAGGCGAAGGCCGGCATGGAAAAGCGTCTGGCCGCCTGAGCCGATCGTCCGGCGTGATGCTGCGCCGGATTTGTCTCGCAAACTGAATCAATCCCCATATATCGGGCCCGTTTCGACGGGCCCGTTTTTCATCGCCTACACCGTCAAAATTGACGCGGCCAGTATTTCCAAAATTTCGTCTATCAGAACTTACCCAGCCGTGTGTTGTGTGAACCGCAACAATCGGTGATCTTTCATCGCAGTAAGACGCCTAACATTCAGATTTTTTTCGACTTTTTCACGCTTCCCGGCAACTTCTGCACAAAAGTGCCGGTCCTAGGATAATCCTGAATTGCTTTGCAGCAGAATTCAAGCCGTCTAGCGGCAGGAGTGTCTTATGGATCATTTGCAGTCGATGAGAGTGTTCATCCGTGTCGCGGACCTCGGCAGTTTCGCCCGGGCCGCGAGCGCGATGGACATCTCCAATGCGGTGGCTACGCGCCACGTCGCGGACCTGGAAGGCCGCCTCGGCACGCGCCTGCTCAACCGCACGACGCGCAGCCTCTCGCTCACCGAGTCCGGTCAGGTGTATCTGGAGCGGGCGCGGCAAATTCTCGACGAACTGGAAGACGTCGAACAGATGGTGGTGGCGCGTAATCACGAACCGCTCGGTTCGTTGAGGATCGTCGCGCCTGTGGTGTTTGGCCTGCACAATCTCGCGCCCGTGTTGCAGACGTATGCGCAGCGCTATCCGAAGGTCGTGCCGGACGTGACGCTGGTTGACCGTCAGGTCGATCTGGTCGAGGAAGGTTTCGATGTCGGCATCGTCATCGCGCGGCAGGTGAAGAGCGCGAGCATCGTCACGCGGCGGCTGACGACCGGTTGCATGACCGTCTGCGCGACGCCCGCTTACCTGGAAACCCACGGCACGCCGACGCGCCCGGAGCATCTGCTCGAACATCCGTGCCTGAGTCTGCCGTCGGAATATTGGGGCGACGAGCGCGTGTTCACCGGTCCGGAAGGCGAAGTGCGCGTGCGGCCGCAGAACGTGATCATCGCGAACAATACGGAGATGCTTCGGCAATTCGCGTTGCTCGGCATGGGCATCGCGATTCTGCCGAGCTATCTGATCGGCAACGATACGACGCGCGGCCAGCTCGTGCGCCTGCTCGGCGACTATCAGTTGCCGCAGGTCGAGATCAACGTCGCGTATCCGAGCCGCCGTCACTTGCCGGCGAAGGTCCGCACGTTCATCGATCATCTCGTCGAGTATTTCAGCCAGACGCCGAATCATCAGGTGGGCGAGCAGTGGATTCGCGATGGCCGCGGCAGGCCGGGCGCATCTTCGCACTACGAGCATGCCGATCAAACCGCGACGCCCGCGCCGCCCCCGCCACGTCCGCGTCCGATCGACGGCGAAATGGCGCCCAAACTCGCGAAGCCTTCACGCACGCGCGGACGCTTGCCGGCGGCATCGCCTTTTTGAAAGGCTCGCGCGCGAACAAAGCGCAAATAAAAAACACCCGCGAATCGCTTCGCGGGTGTTTTTCTTTGTAGCCTGCAAAAAGACGCTTAGCTCGTCTTCTTCGCCGCGGTCTTCCTGGCCGCTGCCTTTTTCGCGGGCGCCTTCTTCGCCGCGGTCTTCGCCGATGTGGTCTTGGCGGCGACGGCGACATCGCTGTCGCCGCTTTCATCGCCGCTGTCGGCCTGCGCTTCCGCCGACGCGCCGCGCTTGGCCGCCGTCTTCGCCGCCGGCTTGCCTTCCTTCTTCTCGAACTCGAAGCCGATCTTGCCGTCCGGCTGCTTCACGAGAAACGCCTTGAAGTTGCGCCCGGTGCGCGACGACTTGAAGTTCGTCAGCAAGTCCGTGCGGCCTTCGGTCAGGAGCTTGTGCATCTGCTCGCGCGCGATTTCCTGCTGGAGAATCACCTTGCCCGAACGGAAATCGCAGGTCTTCGGATTCGAGACCGAGTTCTCGCACACGTAGCTCATGCCGTGCTCGTACACGCGCGACTGGCACTTCGGACACGCGCCGACCGGCGTCTGTTCGGAGAAATCAGGCGGTTCGCCATCTTCGCCGCCATTGTCCTGGCCGAAATCGAATTCGAGCTTGTAGTTCTTGATCTCGTCGTCGAGCGAGAGCTTGAGAATCGCCGAGAACGGACGGCCCATCTTGCTGCGGAAGCCCGACAGCGGCCCGATGGTTTTCTCGCGCAGCAATTCCTCGACTTCCGGAATTTCGAACTGTCGTCCGCCCGGAATCTTCGAAATCGAGAACTCGCACTTCGTGCACGCGAACCGGCGATAGTTTTCCTTCACCTGCGCGCCGCAGTTCGGGCACGGCGTTTCGAGTGTCGCGTAGTCGCCGGGGATCGTGTCGGAGTCGTATTCCTTCGCGCGCTTGACGATGGTCTGCGTCATCCGCGCGATTTCCTGCATGAAGGTATCGCGATGCAGGCTGCCGCGCTCCATTTGCGAAAGCTTGTGCTCCCACTGGCCGGTCAGTTCGGGCGCGGTCAGTTCCTCGACGCCGAGACCGCGCAGCAAGGTCATCAACTGGAATGCCTTCGCCGTCGGGATCAGTTCGCGGCCTTCGCGCACCATGTACTTCTCGCCGAGCAGACCTTCGATGATCGCCGCACGCGTCGCCGGCGTGCCGAGGCCTTTTGCGGCCATCGCGTCGCGCAGCTCTTCGTCTTCGACGAGCTTGCCCGCGCCTTCCATCGCCGAAAGCAGCGATGCTTCGTTGTAGCGTGCAGGCGGTTTGGTCACGAGACCGTGGGCCTCGACCTTTTCGACATCGACCTTCTCGTCCTTCTGCACCGGCACGAGATTGCCTTCCTCGCCCGCAGCCTCGCGACCGTAGATCTGCAGCCAGCCCGGCTCGACGAGCACCTTGCCTTCCGTCTTGAAGTGATGCCCCGAGACTTCGGTGATGCGCGTCGTCACGAGATATTCCGCCGCCGGGAAGAACACAGACAGGAAGCGCTTCACGACCAGGTCATACAGCTTCTGCTCGGGCTCGGACAGCGACTTCGGCGCCTGCAGCGTCGGGATGATGGCGAAGTGATCGCTGATCTTCGAGTTATCGAAGATGCGCTTGTTCGGCTT
>Ga0160459_100275_pt1 | contig 24963 bp, 24 predicted proteins | sample HID1973K_E6MG_FD_108208 | JGI IMG/M metagenome (GOLD analysis project Ga0160459, IMG submission 108208) | Enriched mosquito-associated microbial communities from UW Madison campus, WI, USA - HID1973K_E6 MG | ecosystem: Host-associated > Arthropoda: Insects > Digestive system > Unclassified ... | reverse complement strand
TCGCCGATCACGCGGTCGTCGAAGCGCCCGCCGATCGCGATCAGCACGTCGCAGTTCTGCATCGCCATGTTGGCTTCGTACGTGCCGTGCATGCCGAGCATGCCGAGGAACTTCTTGTCGGACGCGCGGTAGCCGCCGAGGCCCATCAGCGTGTTGGTGACGGGATAGCCGAGCAGATCGGCGAACTGGTTCAGCTCGCGCGATGCGTCCGCGAGAATGATGCCGCCGCCGGTATAGATGTACGGGCGCTTAGCCGACAGCAGCAGTTGCACCGCCTTGCGGATCTGGCCGGAATGGCCCTTCGTGACCGGGTTGTACGAGCGCAGCGACACGCTCTTGACCGGCTCGTACTTGCACGGCGCCTTCGACACGTCCTTCGGAATGTCGATCAGCACCGGGCCGGGACGGCCGGTACGCGCGATATAGAACGCCTTCTTGACGGTCGCGGCGAGGTCGCGCACGTCCTTCACGAGGAAGTTGTGCTTCACGCACGGACGCGTGATGCCGACGGTGTCGCATTCCTGGAAGGCGTCGAGGCCGATGGCCGCGGTGGGCACCTGGCCGCTGATGACGACGAGCGGAATCGAATCCATGTAGGCCGTGGCAATGCCGGTGACGGCATTGGTGACGCCCGGGCCCGAGGTCACGAGGCACACGCCCACGTTGCCGGTCGAGCGCGCGTAGGCGTCGGCGGCATGCACGGCGGCCTGTTCGTGGCGCACGAGAATGTGCTGGATCTGGTCCTGCTTGTACAGCTCGTCGTAGATGTAGAGTACCGAGCCGCCGGGATAACCCCAGATGAATTCGACCTTTTCGTCAGCAAGCGCGCGCATGAGCACGGTGCCGCCGATGGAGTCAGCTTCGTGAGGAGGAGTGGTATCCGACGTGGAGAATTCCGCGCTAGGCATGTTCATTCATCACCTTTCGAATTTTCGGCAAAAAATTGATTGGGTGCTCTCTACCGGGCTTGTGGCTCGGGTTCAAGCGGCGCGTCTAGGTTTGGCAGGCAAACTTCTTGGGCTCGCCTCAAAGCAGACATTTCACTGATGATGCGAGTCAGAAAATGTAACAGTGGCGTGCGCAGCGGGTCAAGCAAAAAGTTTCCGAATGCGCCGATAGCGCGGTATTCCGTGCCGCCTCGAATGAAAGCGTCTTGCAAGCGCAAGCTGTCGAATGCATGGTCATTTGACCGAACGCACGTCGCCAACGGCAACAAAACATCTCAAATTGTCCGGATGCCGCGAAACTTTGCTAGGATTCGCAGGTTTTCCTCGAACCTCACGATCCCTTTCGACGCAAATTCGTTGCGCCGGGTCCCCAACGGATGGCATCAGACAAGGAACTCGCCGATTTCCTGGCGGGCGTCGAAAGACGCGCGTTCAAGCAAACCGTGTACACCGTTCGCGACGACGACGCGGCGCTCGACATCGTGCAAGACGCGATGATCAAGCTGGCGGAAAAATACGGCGACCGCCCACCATCCGAGCTTCCGCTCCTGTTCCAGCGTATCCTGCAGAACGCGACGCATGATTATTTCCGTCGCCAGAAGGTGCGCAACACCTGGGTCAGCCTCTTCTCGTCCTTCGGCAACGCCGACGACGACGAATTCGACCCGCTCGAAACCTTCGAATCCGAAGACGGCGCGGCCGGCAGCGAAAGCAGCGAAAGCAAACTGGAGCGCGAACAGGTATTGAATCTGATCGACGCCGAAATCCAGAAACTGCCCGCGCGTCAACGGGAAGCGTTTCTCATGCGTTACTGGGAAGACATGGATGTCGCCGAGACGGCCGCCGCGATGGGGTGCTCCGAGGGCAGCGTGAAGACGCACTGTTCACGCGCCACGCACACTCTCGCACAAGCCCTGAAAGCCAAAGGGATCACGCTATGAGTTCCGCTCTTGAAACGAAGGAAAACGAGTTCGCGCTGAAGGTCGTGCGCGCACTCGACGAAAACACGTCGAATATTCCGGCTGCCGCCGTCGACCGGTTGCGCGAGGCGCGCCGCGTCGCGATCGCGCGCAAGAAGCCGGAGAAAGTGGCCGTCACGATGGCCGCGCCCGCGTTCACGCCGGCGTTCGCCGGCGCCGGCGGCACGCTTACGACGGGCGAGTCCGGGGACGATCATCGTCCGAAGGGACTGCTCGCGCGGCTCGGCGGGCTCGGCCTCGCCTGGCCGCTCGCGGCGCTCATCATCGGACTGGCGGGCATCGCGTACTGGGAAGATCAGCAGCGCAAGGCGGAACTCGCCGAAATCGACGCGGCCATGATGAGCGACAGCCTGCCGATCGACGCCTATCTCGATCACGGTTTCAACGCGTACCTGACGCGCAATCATTAAGCACTGAATACAGCGGGGGAATTTTCGGGTGAGTTACAAGCGCGGTCTCGCGATTGTCTTTGGTTGCGCGATTGCGGGTCTGGTTGCGTTCGCCGCGACTTATCCGCGCTTTTATTCCACCGCCGCCACGCCTTCGGCCGCCGCCGCGCCGAGCGGCGGTTCGGGCGCGGCTGTCGATGCGAGCGGCTCGCCGCTGTCCGCCTTGTCTTCCGAAAGCCCGCTCGCCTGGAGCCGTCTCACCGAAGCGCAGCACGCCGCGCTCGCGCCTTTCGCCACGCAGTGGGACTCTTTCTCCGACGAACGCAAGCAGAAGTGGCTGAAGATCGCGTCGCGGTTCCATCGGATGTCGCCTGAAGCGCAGAAGCATCTGCATCAGCGCATGGAGGAATGGGTGCGCCTCACGCCGGACCAGCGCAAGGTCGCGCGCGAAAACTATCAGGTATCCAAATCGGTGCCGCTGGAAAAGCGCGAAAAGGCGTGGGACGCCTATCAGAAGCTGTCCGAAGAACAGAAGAAGAAGCTTGCCGCGAGCGAGCACGTGCGCCGGCCGACCGTCGTTTCCGCGCCGCCCACGGGCAAAACCGAAGTGAAGGACATCAACCGCCTCGTCGCGGCGCGCGAGCAGGGGCATGCATCCGGACACGCGGAAGGCGGATCGGCCGTCGCACCCGCCGCGCCGGTCTCCGGCGTGCCGATGCAGCCCGCCATTCCCAACGCCGCGAGCATCGTGCCGGCCACGCCGATTCCGGTGTCGCCGCAGCAGGCGCCCTCGATGTACAACGGCTCGTGAGCGCGCAGCCGGCAGTGCTCAGCGTCGATCCGATGCGCGCGCCCACGCTGCGCCGCCGCCTCGCGACGATGCTCTACGAGAGCGTGATCCTTTTCGGCGTGGTGTTCCTCGCCGGCTATCTCTTCAGCACGCTCACGCAGCAACGCAACGGCCTCACGCATCACAACTGGCTGATGTCGTGGATCGGCATCGTGCTCGCGGCCTACTTCGTGTACTTCTGGACCCACGGCGGCCAGACCCTGCCGATGAAAACCTGGCGCCTCAAGGTCGTCGACGCGCACGGCCAGCCGCTCGGAACCGGTCGCGCGCTCGCGCGTTACGCCCTCGCGTGGCTGTGGTTCCTGCCACCGCTCGCGTTGCATCCGCTCTTCTCCCTCGCCGTGCCGCAGACGCTCGCCGTCTTCGCGGCATGGGTCGCGTTGTGGGCCGCCGCCGCGTGGCTCGATCCGGCGCGTCAATTCCTCCATGACCGCCTCGCCGGCACACGCATCGTCGCCGCGCAACCTGTTGTCAAGTAATAAGAACTTCTCGTGACTGTCACGGCTCGGTCACGGCCGCATGGCGCAATGTGCATACCGAAACCCGATGCGCGAGCCAATGGCCTTCAACCCGTCAGCCCCGCCCTCTCCTTTCAGCCTTAGCCACAACGAACTGCGCGCCGGTCCTTTCGCACTGCGATCCGAGTCCACGGAATCCCACGAGTCCGCGTCGACCGGCGCGCCCGTCCATCGCGACGAGCCCGCCGATTCCGGCGATGCGCCGCAGCGTTATCGCACGATCTGGCTCTCGGACATCCATCTCGGCTCGGGCGGCTGCCAGGCGAACTATCTCCTCGATTTCCTGCGCCATCACGAGTCGGAATATCTGTATCTCGTCGGCGACATCATCGACGGATGGCAGTTGCGCAAGGGCTGGTTCTGGCCGCAGGCGCACAACGACGTCGTGCAGAAAATCCTGCGCAAGGCGCGCAAGGGCACGCAGGTCATCTTCATCCCGGGCAATCACGACGAAGCCGCGCGCCAGTTCTGCGATCTCGCGTTCGGCGACATCCACGTGCGCGGCGAAGCCTTCCATACGACGCTCGCGGGCAAGCGTCTGTGGATCGTGCACGGCGATCTCTTCGACGGCGTGATCCAGCACGCGAAATGGCTCGCCTATCTCGGCGACACCGCCTACACCGCGATCCTGCTGCTCAACCGCTGGTTCAATCGCGTGCGGTCGAAGCTCGGCTTCAACTACTGGTCGCTGTCGCAATACCTGAAGCATCAGGTGAAGAACGCGGTGAACTTCATCTCGCAGTTCGAGCGCGTGATGACCGACGAAGCGCGCCGCCGCGGCTGCGACGGCGTCGTGTGCGGGCATATCCACAAGGCCGAGATCCGCGACATCGACGGCATTCTCTACTGCAACGACGGCGACTGGGTCGAGAGTCTCTCGGCGCTCGTCGAGACCCATGACGGCGAACTGAAGATCGTCTACTGGACCGTGATGCGCTCGCCCGAAGCACATGCGGGCAAAGCGCGCGCGACCGTCTGAATTCCGAACGAACCACGGGGCCAAAGCCGATGAAAATCATGATCGTTACCGACGCATGGGAGCCGCAGGTCAACGGCGTCGTGCGTACGCTCACGCAAACCACGAAAGAACTCACCGCGCTCGGACATCGCGTGGAGTTGCTCACGCCGCTCGAATTCAGGACGATCCCTTGCCCGACCTATCCGGAGATTCGCCTGTCACTGATGCCGGGCCGGCGCGTCGCCGAGCGTATCGACGCATTCGCGCCGGATGCGTTGCACATCGCTACCGAAGGGCCGCTCGGGCTCGCCGCGCGCTCGTATGCGCTGCGCCACAAGCTGCCGTTCACGACCGCGTATCACACGCGCTTTCCCGAGTACGTGAACGCGCGCTTCGGCATTCCGCTCGCGATGACGTATCGTTTCCTGCACTGGTTCCACAAAAACTCGCAGGCGGTGATGGCGCCGACGCCCGTCGTCAAAAGCGATCTCGAACGCTACGGCTTCACCAACGTCGTGCTGTGGACGCGCGGCGTCGATCTCGACATCTTCCATCCGATGGAGTCGAAGGTTCTCAACACCGCGCGGCCCATCTTTCTGTATGTCGGGCGCGTGGCGGTCGAGAAGAACGTCGAGGCATTTCTGAAGCTCGATCTGCCCGGCTCGAAATGGGTCGCGGGCGAGGGTCCGGCGCTCGCGGAACTGAAGTCGCGCTACACGAACGTCAACTATCTCGGCGTGCTGTCGCAGCCGGAACTGGCGAAGGTCTATGCGGCGGCGGACGTTTTCGTGTTCCCCAGCCGCACCGATACCTTCGGCCTGGTTCTGCTCGAAGCGATGGCCTGCGGCACGCCGGTCGCGGCGTACCCGGTGACGGGCCCGATCGATGTGCTCGGCGCGAACGGCCCGGGCGCGCTTAACGACGATCTGCGCGAAGCCTGCCTGCACGCGCTGAAGATCGAGCGCGCGGACGCCCGCGCATGGGCCGAACGTTTCTCGTGGCGCGCCGCATCGGAGCAATTCGCGTCGCACTTGCGGCAGTTCGGTCCGCGCGCCGCGAGTTCCGACCGGGCGGCCGCATGACGCGACGCGCCGTCGCGCAGGAGCGAGCCGAAGCGAATCCGCGCGCCGGAGCGCCCGCGGCGGGCCGTGCGCGCGATCCCTTCGACGACGACCCCGAAGACATCGACGAAACACCTGCTCAACCGGCCGAGCCGCTCGGCCCGGACGATCTGCCCTTCAACCCCTACAAGGGCAACCGCGGCTTCACGCGCGCCTGGCACGCGATGAAGAATTCGCTCTACGGCTTTCGCGTCGCGATTCGCGAGGAAAGCGCGTTCCGTCAGGAGCTGACGCTCGCGGCGATCCTGTTGCCGTGCGGCCTCATCGTGCCGGTCGCGCCGGTCGAGCGCGCGGCGCTGATCGCGTCGGTGCTGCTGGTGCTCATCGTCGAATTGCTCAATTCGAGCGTCGAGGCGGCCATCGACCGCATTTCGCTCGAACGTCACGAACTGTCGAAGCGGGCGAAGGATTTCGGCAGCGCCGCGGTGATGGTCGCGCTCGGCGTCTGCGTGATCACATGGGGCCTGATTTTGTGGCCGCTGGCATCGCCGCTTGCATCCGTCTGGCTCGCGCGTATCTTATAAACGAGAGCGGCCGCGCGCAAAGCCCGCAGCCGTGCCGCCGAACGACCGGTTTATAATCGTCCGACATTCTCAAAAATAGCAACTGACGCGGCCGCGCGAGCGCTCATCCCGAGCCCCCGCTGCCCGATGCCAAGGTCGGACGACATGGAAGCCAAACCACCCCGCCGCACCCGCGAACGGATACTCGAGCTGTCGCTGAAGTTGTTCAACGATATCGGCGAGCCTAACGTCACCACGACGACGATCGCCGAAGAGATGGAAATCAGTCCAGGTAACCTGTACTACCATTTCCGCAACAAAGACGACATCATCAACAGCATCTTCGCGCAGTTCGAGCAGCAGATTCAGAAGCGTCTGCGCTTTCCGGACGATCATCGCCCGACGATCGACGAGATGTGGTCGTATCTGCAATACATGGCGGATTTCCTCTGGACTTACCGCTTCCTGTATCGCGACCTGAACGACCTGCTCGCGCGCAACCGCACGCTCGAAACGCACTTCAAGCAGATCATCACGCACAAGGTGCATTTCGCGAGCCAGTTGTGCGAGGCGCTCGTGGCCGATCAGGAAATGGTCGCGACGCCCGACGAGATCAAGGTGATCGCGACGAACATCGGCGTGATCGCCACGTACTGGCTTTCGTACCAGTACGTGATGAATCCGCGCAAGTACAACGATCAGGAAGCGATCCGCGCGGAGCTGCATCAGGCGAGCCTGCACATCATCTCGATCATGGCGCCGTATCTGCGCGGGCGTTCGCGCCAACTGTTCGACGACCTCGTTTCAGGTAAGCTGCCGAAGCGCGAATATGCGGACTTTTTGCCGCCGCGCGACGATGCAAAGACCGAAACAAAGGATTCCAGATAAATGAAGGCAGTGTGTGTCTATTGCGGCTCCTCCAACGGAGCCCGCCCCGTCTATGCGGAAGCGGCCAAGGCGTTCGGCCGCGCGCTGGTTCAGAACAACCTCTCGCTGGTCTACGGCGGCGGCCGCGTCGGCCTGATGGGACTGATCGCCGATGAAGTGCTCGCCGCCGGCGGGCGCGCGGTCGGCGTGATTCCCGAATTGCTGCTCGCGAAGGAAGTCGGCCATACCGATCTCACCGAACTGCACGTCGTACCCGACATGCACGAACGCAAAAAGAAGATGGCCGATCTCTCCGATGCGTTCGTCGCGATGCCGGGCGGCGTCGGCACGTTCGAGGAGTTTTTCGAGGTGTACACGTGGGCGCAGCTCGGCTATCACCAGAAGCCGGTCGGTCTGCTCGACGTGAACGGCTACTTCGATCCGCTTCTGGCGATGCTGCGGCATACCGTCGAAGAAGGCTTCATGCGCGAGCCGTATCTGGATCTCATCCAGGTCGCCGCCGAACCCGCCGAGATGATCGACAAACTCGCGCGCTACGTTCCGCCCGCAAACGACAAGTGGTCCGAAAAACGCAACGCCGTCTGAGGAAGAGCGCATGTCCAAAGTCATCCTGATTACCGGTGCAAGCCGCGGCATCGGCCGCTCGGCTGCGGTGCTCGCGGGCGCGCGCGGCTGGTCCGTCGGCGTGAACTATGCGTCGAATGCCGCCGCCGCCGATGAAACCGTCGCGGCGGTCGAGGCTGCCGGCGGCAAGGCCATCGCCATTCACGGCGACGTGAGCGGCGAAGCCGCGATCATCGCGATGTTCGACGCGACCGAGCAAGCCTTCGGCAAGCTCGATGGCGTCGTGAACAACGCGGGCATCGTCGCGCCCGGCTCCAGGCTCGCGGATATGGACATCGCGCGCATGAAGCGAATCTTCGACATCAATGTGCTCGGCGCGTATCTGTGCGCGCGCGAGGCGGCGCGGCGCATGTCGACTTCGCGCGGCGGCAAGGGTGGGTCGCTGGTGAACGTTTCGTCGGCGGCGGCGCGGCTGGGCGGCCCCGGCGAATATGTCGACTACGCGGGGTCCAAGGGCGCGATCGATACCTTGACCATCGGGCTGTCGAAGGAACTCGGGCCCGAAGGCGTGCGCGTGAACGCGATTCGCCCCGGACTCATCGATACCGACATCCACGCGAGCGGCGGCAAGCCGGATCGCGCGCACGTGCTCGGCGTGCAGACGCCGATAGGACGCGCGGGCACGGCCGATGAAGTCGGCGAGTCGATCGTGTGGCTGCTGTCGGATGCGTCGTCGTATGTGTCGGGGGCGATTCTGGATGTGGCGGGCGGACGGTAGCGTTCGGGACGGCGGGCTCAGAATCCGCCGTGCTTCGCCAGCCACGCTTCCTCATCGGCCAGCATCTTCCGTCCGAGAATCCGGTTGCGATGCGGAAAGCGCCCGAAGCGTTCGATGACCTCCGCGTGCTTCAGCGCCGATTCGTAGAAACTCGCAACGCCAGTCTCGTCTTTTAGTTTTCCGAAGAGTCGCAACGACTCCCGCTGGCTTTCGGGCGCTTCATCATGCTCGAACGGCATATAGGCGAACGCGCGATGATACGCGCTCGGGAGACGCATATCGTCGCCCCGCTCGACCAGCGTCCGCGCAAGCGCAAGCGCGCGGCCATCGCCCGCAAACGCGCGCGGCGTATTCCGATAACAATTGCGCGATAGTTGATCGAGCAGCACGATCAGCGCGAGCGCGCCGAGCGGCGTGCGCTCCCAATCCTGCAAACCGCCCGCGTGCGCCGCTTCGAGCAACGCGCCGAAGCGCTCGGCAAGCAGCGAATCGAAAGCGCGCTTCTTCCGCCACCACAATTTGCGATCCGCTCCGAACTCCGCAGAACCCTGCTCGCCGAACCAGAGATCGAGCACGGCCTGCGCGCGCGGGTCCATGCTCAGACCAGTTCCAGCACGAGCCGCCGCGTGCGCGCGCTCTTCTTCTCCAGCTTCGCGATGCGCAGCGCGCCGATCTCGCCGGTGTTGCGCACATGTGTGCCGCCGCACGGCTGCAGATCCACGTTCTCGATTCGCAACAGGCGCACGCGGCCGAGGCCCATCGGCGGTTTCACGCTCATCGTGCGGACGAGTTCGGGGCGCGCGGCCATTTCGTCGTCGGTGATCCATTCGGTCTGCACGTCGTGCGCGCCGCCGATCAATGCGTTCAGCTTCGCTTCGACGGCTTCGCGTTCGATCGGTTCGACCGTCGCCAGATCGAGGCGCGCGTAGTCGGTCGTGATGCTGCAGCCGTCGACCGGAAACGGCAGCACCGCGCAGATCAGATGGCTCGCCGTATGCAGCCGCATATGCCGATACCGCCGCGCCCAGTCGATCTCCGCGCTCACCCTGTCGCCGACTGCGAGTTTCGCCAGCGCGTCGTCCTGACCCGGCGCGGGCACATGCACCGCGTCATCCGGCGTCGCGCCTTCGAACTTCGCCTTGCGCGTATCGGCGATCGCGATGACCGTGCCGTCGGCAAGCGTCAGCGTGCCCGCGTCGGCGGCCTGGCCGCCGCCGAGCGGATAGAACACGGTCTGATCGAGGTGAATGCCCTGCTCGTCGATGGCGGTGACGGTCGCGTCGCAACGCGTCAGATAGGCGTCCTCGCGAAAGAGTGCGCGTGTGCTCATGTCGGTGATTCCTTGTCTTGCGGGGAGTTGAGACGATTCCTCGACGATGATGCACCACGCGCGCCATGCCTGAACCGATACAAAACCCAGCGTTTCAACCGGGACGGTTGCGCATCCAGTCGGCGGTATCGAAGAAGGATGTCAGAAGACGCTCGCGCACGGATTCTTCGATGCCGACATCTTCCATCGCCCAGGCCATGCAGCGCAGCCATTGATCGCGCTCGGTCGACGCGATCGCGAACGGCAGATGCCGCGCCCGCAAACGCGGATGCCCGAAGCGGCTGATGTAATGATCCGGGCCGCCCATCCAGCCGCACAGGAACCAGAAGGTCTTGTCGCGCGAATTGTCGAGCGTCGGCGGATGCAGCGCGCGGATGCCCGCGAATTCGGGCTCGAGATCCATCAGGTCGTAGAAACGATCGACCATCGCGCGCAGGCGTTCCTCGCCGCCGATCAGTTCGAAGGCGGTCGGCTTCTGGGCTTCGTCGTCGGAAGGAGATTGATTTGCTTCGGTCATGGCTCAAACAAAAAATTACGCATCGCGCAGGGATTGCAGCGCCGGGCGCGCCAGCACGCGCCGCAGGCTCAGCCAGCCACTCAAGGCCGCGCACGCGATACCCGCCACGATGCCCGTGGGCAAGAGCCACGGATTGAAATCGATATGAAACTCGAACACGCGCGCCGCGAGCACGTAGCCAATGCCCTGCGCGCCGAGCGCCGCCATCAGGCCCGAGAGCGCGCCCACGGCGACGAACTCCGCCACCTGCACCGCGCGCACCTGCTTGTGCGACGCACCGAGCGCGCGCAGCAGCGCGGACTCGCGCACGCGTTCGTCGCGCGTGCCGGCGAGCGCCGCGTACAGCACGAGCACGCCGGCCGCGAGCGTGAAAAGGAACAGGAACTGCACCGCGCCGATCACCTGCGCGAGCGTGCGATGGATCTGCGCGAGAATCGGCGCGATATCGATGGCCGTCACGTTCGGATAACGCGCGACGAGGCCGTCGATCACGCGCTGCTCCTGCGTCGGCAGATGAAAGCTCGTGATGAAGGTCGCCGGCAGGTCCGCGAGCGCCTCGGGCGGCAGCAGCACGAAGAAGTTGACCTTGAACGAGTTCCAGTCGACCTTGCGGATACTCGTCACGGGCGCTTCGACCGGCAGACCGGCGACGTCGAAACGCAGCGTATCGCCCATCTTCACGCGAATCGTCTTCGCGATGCCCTCTTCGATCGACACCTGCGGCTTCGCGTCCCGGCCGAACCACGCGCCTTGCGTCACGCGATTGTCGCCGGGCAGCTCGGTCGTGTAGGAGAGGTTGAATTCGCGATCGACGAGGCGTTTCGCGTCGGCTTTGTCGTAATTGTCCGGATTCACCGGCTTGTTGTTGATGGCGATCAGACGCGCGCGCACCATCGGCGAGAGCGCGGCGTCGGGCTGGCCGTGCGTGCGCAGATAGTCGAGCACGCCCTGCCGCTGATCCGGCTGGATGTCGATGAGAAACTGATTCGGCGCATCGGGCGGCGTCGCGTCGCGCCAGCCCTTGATGAGATCGTTGCGCGTCATGCCGATGAGCAGCAGGCACATCAGCCCGATGCCGAGTGCGGTGATCTGCAGCGCGCTCGATCCGCTGCGCCGCTCCAGCGACGCGAGCGCATAGCGCCAGCCAACGCCCGCGCGGCTCTTTTCGCGCCGCACGAAGCGCGCCGCCGCCCACAGCGCCGCGCGCGCGATCGCGCCGAACACGAGCAGGCCCGCCGCGAAACCGCCCGCGACGATGCCGCCGAGCTTCAGCTCGCCCGCCGCGAGGATCAGCAGCGCCGCGAACAGCAGCACGCCGACGCCATACGCCGCATGCGCGACGCGCTGCGCATCGCCCAGCTCGCGGCGAATCACATGCACCGGCGGCACGCGCGTGATCGGCAGCAGCGGCGGCAACGCGAAGCCGAGCAGCAGCACGAGACCCATCGCGATACCTTGCAGCGCCGGCCATACGCTCGGCTGCGGCAACTCGACATCGACGAGCGAGCCGAGCCAGTTCAGCAGCACCAGATGGCCGCCGAAACCGAGCGCGACGCCCACCGCGCTGCCGATCAGACCGATCGCGAGGAATTCATTCAGAAACAGCGCGCGCAGCGTGCGCTGGCTGACGCCGAGACAACGCATCGCGGCGCAGCCGTCGAGATGCCGCCGCGCGAAGCGATGCGCGGCCATCGCGACCGCGACCGCCGCGAGCAGCGCGGTCAGGAGCGACACGAGCGTGAGGAAATGGCCCGCGCGGTCGATCGTCTGGCGCACTTGCGGCTGGCCATCGGACAGCGACTCCAGCGCGACGCCGCGCAGCTTGCCGCCATCGGCTTTCTCCCGCGCGAACTTCGCGAACTGCTCGACCTGAGGGTCGGGACCGGCGACGAGCAATCGATACGTCACGCGGCTGCCGTAACCGATCAGGCCGGTGCCCGCGATCTCGTCGGCGCGCATCAGCAGGCGCGGCGAGAAGTTGACGAACGAGAAGCCGCGATCCAGCTCGCGCGTGATGACGGCCGCAACCGTGAACGTGCGCGTGCCGACCTTCACGGTGCCGCCGACCTGCGTCTTGAGCGCATCGAGCAAGGCGGGATCGACCCAGACGGTGCCGGGCGCGGGGATGCCGTGCGCGGGCGCATCGGCGGCATCGATGCCCGGCGCGATGCGCAGCGCGCCGCGCAACGGATAGCCCGTCGTGACGCCCTTGATCGCCGCGAGCCGCGAGGCCGGCTGCGCGGACGTCGAGCTGATCATGCTGGGGAAGATGGTCGTGTTCGCCGTGTCGAGCCCGAGCGACTTCGCCTCGCTCGCGAACATCGGATCGACGGGGTGATCGGCGCGCACGATGAAATCGGCGGCGATCATCTGACGCCCGTCGCGCGCGAGCCCCTGACGCATACGATCGGAGAGAAAGCCGACGCTCGACAGCGCGGCCACCGCCAGCACCAGCGCGAGCAGCAGCATCGTGAGTTCGCCCGCGCGCCAGTCGCGCGCGGTCATGCGCCATGCCTGGCGCACCGTCTGCGTGAATCCGAGTTTGATGGTCGGGTGCGAATGCCCTGCCTTGCGTGCAGCCTGATCGTTCCTGAATGCAGTGCTCAATCGTGCTTGCTCCGCAATCGGTTCATGCGCGCGTAAGTGCCCGGCAGCATGTGCTTGGCCATGCGCGACACGCCGCCGTGCACGCCGCGCGCGAGCCGCGGCAGCGCCCAGCCCGCGAGCACGAGAAACACCAGCACGAGCACGAGAAACAGCAGCGGCACGAACAGCGCGAGCGTGATGCCCGCGAGCGCGCCGACATCTTCGGTCGCCGACGCCGCCCAGTTCGACACAGGTTCCGGCGACAGATTGATGAGCGCGCGCGTGCCCGCTTTCGCGAAGTGCGATGCGCCGGCGAGCGTGCCGCCCGCGAGCGCGGCGATGGTGAGCATGGCGGGATCGGCGTGGCCGAGCGAGCCGGCAGCGAGCACGGCGCCCGCCGGAATACGGATGAAGGTATGGACCGCGTCCCACAGGGAATCGACGGCGGGGATCTTGTCGGCGAGAAATTCGACGACCGCGAGCACCGCCGCGACGCCGATCACCCACGGCGAGCCGAGCACCGCGAGCGAATCCGGCAGATGGACGACGCCCATGCGCTGGAACATGCCGGCGATGAAGACAGTGAGGTACAGGCGCAGCCCGCTAGCCCATGACAGGCCCGCAGCGAGCGAAAGTGACTCAAGCATTGCCGCCTCCCTTATTGCGCCAGCCGCCGGATTTCGCCGCTTGCGGACGATTCACCGGATGAAAAGAGCGGTCTTTCCGGAAAATGCCGAGAAAAGCCGCCCACATCCATGAAGATACATCGAAAACCGCTGAATATAGGAATCGGACGAAAGACCGGATGACCTCAGACCATTATATCCACGCCAATACGCGCGGTGCAGCAACGGTTTCAGCGAATGCCGATTCCGGCGTGCCGGGTGCACGACGGTGGCGCGGGCGCAACGGACGCTTTCAGTGGCCCGACGAGATCTTCAGTCCGACGAGACCCGCGACGATCAGCACCGCGCTGAAAATCCGCGCCGCCGACAGCGCCTCGCCCATGAACACGATGCCGAACACGAACGCGCCGACCGCGCCGATGCCCGTCCACACGGCGTAGGCCGTGCCGAGCGGCAACTGGCGCATGGCCATCGCGAGCAGCACGAAACTGCCGATCGCGGTGATCAGCGTGAAGATCGACGGACCGAGCCGTGTGAAGCCTTCGGAGGATTTGAGACCGGCGGCCCATGCGACTTCCAGCACACCGGCGATGAAGAGAAGAATCCAGGACATCGGGCGACTCCCTGTGAAAATGGGGCCGTCCCCGATGAAACGAGGCGCATGCGGTCGTCCGCATGGCCTATGACTAGAGGCGAAATTGTATCAAATTGGTGCATCGACGTCCTGCGGGTGCGGCGTCTCGTCACGCGGCGCGTGGCCGCGTTCCTGAAAACCGTGTATTAAGGAAGAAAAAGGAAGATCAGCGTCCGCGCGCGGCGCATCCCTTCGACATATCCGCTGCAAAAAGCCTGAACCAAGGAGCGTTCATGGATGTCGATTCGGTCCTGCTCTCCCGTTTCCAGTTCGCGTGGGTCGTCGCGTTCCACATTCTGCTGCCGGCTTTCACGGTCGGCCTGTCGTGCTACATCGCGACGCTCGAGTTCAACTGGTGGATCACCAAACGCGACGTCTACCGCCGCCTGTCCGCGTTCTGGCTGAAGATTTTCGCGGTGTCGTTCGGCATGGGCGTGGTGTCGGGCATCGTCATGCCCTTTCAGTTCGGCACCAACTGGAGCCGCTTCTCCGATGCCACCGCGAACGTCGTCGGCCCGTTGATGGGCTACGAAGTGCTGACCGCGTTCTTCCTCGAATCGGCGTTTCTCGGCGTGCTGCTGTTCGGGCGCAAGCTCGTGCCGCAGTGGGCGCACGTGATGTCCGCGATTTTCGTCGCGGCGGGCACGGTGATTTCGTCGTTCTGGATTCTCGCCGTCAATAGCTGGATGCAGACGCCGCAGGGGCATCGCATGCTGCCCGACGGCCGTTTCGAAGTGGTGAGCTTCTTCGACGTGATCTTCACGCCGTCGTTTCCCTACCGGCTCGGACACACAGTGAGCGCGTTTCTCGTGACGGCGGGCTTCGTCATTCTCGGCATCGGCGCGATGTATCTGCGCGAGCGGCGCGCGCTCGAGGAAAGCCGCGTGATGGTCAAGATGTCGCTGATCTTTCTGATCATCATGGTGCCAGTGCAGATGGTGATCGGCGACGCGCACGGCCTCAACACGCTCAAGCATCAGCCCGCCAAGCTCGCGGCGATGGAAGGCCTGTGGGAATCCGGCACGCGCATCCCGGCCAATCTCTTTTCCATTCCCGATCAGGATGAAGAGCGCAACCACTTCGAGATATCGATTCCGGTGCTCGGCAGCCTGTATCTGACGCACGATCCGAACGGCTTCGTGCGCGGACTGAAGGACTTTCCGCGCGAGGACCGGCCGCCGGTGGCGGTCGTGTTCTTCGCGTTCCACATCATGGTCGGCATCGCGCTGCTGATGTTCGCGCTCGTGCTGTGGGGCATCGTGCAGTTCGCGCGCGGCAGGATCGAGACGAGCACGCGCTGGCTGCGCGCGGCCACCTGGGCGATGCCGCTCGGCTTCATCGCCGTGATCGCCGGCTGGACAACCACTGAAGCCGGGCGCCAGCCGTGGACCGTCTACGGCATCCTGCGCACCAAGGATTCGGTGACGCCCTCGCTCACCGCCACCGATGTCGGCCTGTCGTGGCTGCTCTACGTGCTCGCGTATCTCGTCATCTTCGGCGCGGGTTTCTTTCTGCTGCGGCGGCTGGTGCGCGTCGGGCCGGCCGAAGTCGCGCACGCGCACGAGAAGGAAGAACTCGACACCAGATCCCGCGCGGCGCGCCCGCTCTCGGCGGTATCGGCGGCGCCAGGCGGCGCGGCGCGATCCGTGAACGAGGACGATATCGTGCCCCCGGGGCGCGGACGCCCTTAACGTCGACGACGGAGAACGCGATGCTCGATCTCGTGCCGCTGTGGGCCGCCATTCTCGCGCTGGCGGTATTCATGTATGTGCTGCTCGACGGCTTCGATCTCGGCGTCGGCATGATGTTCCTGCTGCGCCGCGACCCCGACTCGCGCAACCTGATGATCAACTCTGTCGCGCCGGTCTGGGACTTCAACGAGACCTGGCTCATCCTCGGCGGCGGCGGCCTCTTCGCGGTCTTTCCGCTCGCGTTCGCGATCATCGTGCCGGCGGTTTACTTCCCGATTCTCTTCATGCTCCTCGGCCTGATCTTTCGCGGCGTCGCGTTCGAGTTTCGCGAGGTGATCGGCGCGCGCAAGTGGCTGTGGGACGCCGCGTTCGGCTGCGGCTCGCTCGTCGCGACGTTCTCGCAGGGCATCGTGCTCGGCATGTTCATCCAGGGCTTTCCGATCGAAGGCCGCGTCTATGTGGGCACGAGCTGGAACTGGGTCGCGCCGTTTCCGCTGCTGGTCGGCGTGGGGCTGATTTTCGGCTACGCGCTGCAGGGTACGACGTGGCTCGTGCTCAAGACCGAAGGTGAACTGCAGCAATGGAGCCGAACCATGGCGCGTTATGCGCTGCTTGGCGTGATCGCGTTCATTCTGCTCATCAGCCTGTGGACGCCGCTCAAGGATGCGCGCATCGCGGCGCGCTGGTTCGGCTTTCCGCAGAGCTTTCTGTTTGCGCCGGTGCCCGTTCTGACCGTGCTGCTCGCGTGGACGCTATGGTCGAGCCTCGCGAAAGGCCGCGAAGTGTTGCCGTTCCTGTGTTCGATCGGACTGTTCTTTCTTGCGTTCACGGGGCTCGTGATCAGCCTGTGGCCGTTTATCGCGCCGCCCTCGGTGACGTTGTGGGATGCGTCGGCCGCGCCGCTGTCGCATCAGTTTCTGTTGATCGGGACGATGTTTCTCTTGCCCGTGCTCGTGATCTACGTGATCTGGTCGTACTGGGTGTTTCGCGGCAAGGTGCGTGGGGATATTGGGTATCACGCGTGAGAGCGATCAGGCTTTCGCCGGATCCCGTGATCGTGTCGGTCTATTGGCGTTGCCCCTGTGCGGGGCGGCAGTCACTTTCTTTGCTGCTGCAAAGAAAGTAACCAAAGAAACATCTTGAGACGCCCGCGGTCATACGCAATTTGGGTGTTCTTCTCGTTGTTCGTGGCCTCTGTAGCGAGTGCCCTCACAGGCCTAATCGGGCTTGGACCGCGCACGGTCTGACTAGCTAGTTCTTCTAGTGCGCTGGTTCAGCACAAAAGAGTTTCGGCACAGCGCTGCGCGCTGCCGTTGGGTATGCGAGGGAAACCGACGAAAAAGGAGAAACGCAGAAGCACACGCAGCCCCGATGTACCCATCGGCCGCGAAGCGGGCCGGAACCATTTCGTGCTGAACCAGTTACGCACGCGGCGCGACGTGTCAGACCGTGCGCGGTCCAAGCCCGGTTAGGCCTACGAGGGCACTCGCTACAGACGCCACAGGCGAGGAGAAGAATACCCAAATTGCGTGTGACCGCGGGCGTCTCGAGCTGCTTTCTTTGGTTACTTTCTTTGCAGCAGCAAAGAAAGTGACTGCCGCCCCGCACAGGGGCAACGCTAATAAACCAACACGCTAACGGGATCCGGCGAAGTCAGAGCTTCTGCTGCGTCGCAAGCGACAGAATCCGCGCCCACTTGTGGGCTTCCCCACGATCACGCATCGGCAGCTTCCATTCCCCGTGCTTCGCGTCCTGCACATCGAGCACGACCTGCCACGCGCCATCCGCCGCAGCCGGCTCCTGCATCCGCGCCCCGCGCAAGTCCGCGAAAATATAGCTGCCGCGCTCATCACCGACGCGCACATCGCACAGACGCTTACCCGCCGCGACCCGCACGCCGCCCCAGTCGGTCCTGAGCTCGTGGGTCCAGTCACCGTTCTCGCCACGCCGCAGGTTCGGCGCAATCTCGCGCCGGCTCGCGAGCCAGCGCATCACGCCCGCGGCAATCGCGAGCAGCGCCACGATCGCCGCACCCACCGCCACGCCCAGGCCGAAATGCGCATGCAGCGCGTTGAACGACCACACCGCGCCGTAAATCAGCAACGCCAGCAGGACAAATGCGATGACGATGGGCATGGCCGCCTCACCCGATCGAAGAGACGCGCATCACTGCGCCTTGTGCTTCGCGTTCCAGTCGCGCAGCGCCTGCAGCGTGTTCGCGACGTGCTGGTCCGGCGACAGACTCGTGTACTCGTAGATGACCTTGCCGTCCGGCGCGATCACGTAGGACACGCGATTGGCCATCGTGCTCTTCATCGGCATGGAGGCGTCGTAGGAACGGATGATCTTCGAGTCCTGATCCGCCGCGACCGGGAACTTGCTGCGGCACTCGCTCACGGAGAACTTCTTCAGCGTATCGATGTTGTCGTGCGACACACCGATGACCGTCGCGCCCTCGGCCTTGTACTGATCGACCGCTTCGGCGAATTCGTGCGCCTCGATCGTGCAGCCCTTCGTGAACGCCGCCGGATAGAAGTACAGGACCACGGGGCCTTTCTTCAACGCATCCGCGAGCGAGTAGTCGTACACGTTGCCGCCGAGCGACGCCTGCGCGGTGAACTCGGGCGCGGCATCGCCGGGCTTGAGCGTCGCGCCCGCCGTGAGCGGAAGGATCGCCGCCGCGATCGCCAGCACGCCACCCGCGGTAAAGCTCGAAATCCTGTTCTTCATGCGCGCTCCTTTTCGATGACTCCGTTCATTGCGCGTCGTCCGCGCCCTGATCCATGCGATGCTGGGCGAACCACGCCGCCGCTTCGAACTGCAATTTCGCCAGCACGGCGGGCGTCAGCACGTCGAGCGACGGCTGCGCGTGACGGCTCGCGTCGATGGCCGGCGCATCGCCCCGCTCCGCCGCCCGCGCGATGCCGAGCAGCGCGCCGAGCGGCCCGTCGCCCGTGAGGATCGCCGCGCGGATTTCCGCCGTCAGATGCAGCTTATCGAGAATTTCCGCCGGCTGCATGTCGAGCACGACATGCACGAGCGAGAAGATGCCGGTCATGAACGCGGCATCGGAGAAGGCTTCGTCGGCCGGACGCAGCGTTTCGGCTGCAAGCTCCAGAAAGCGCGCGCGCGTGCCGACGAGCTGCAGCAGCGGGTCCGAACGCCACGGCAGGCCGCTGCCGTCTGCGTAGAGCAGCAGTTGCGCCCAGCGCATCAACTGGCGCGTGCCGGTCGCCGCGATCGCCTCGCGCAGCGACGATACGCGCCGCCCACGCGTCTGCGCGCTCGAATTGGCGAGGCGCATCAGCTGCACGACGATATCCGGATTGCGCTTGAGTTCCGCCTCCAGCTCGCGCATGCCCGGTTCGCCGGCCAGCACGGCCATCAGGCGCAACAGCGAGCCGCGCGCCGGACTCGCCCGCCGCGCGGACAGCACCTGCGGCCGCGCGAAGAAATAGCCTTGAAAAAGATCGAAGCCGAGATCCTTCGCCTTGGCGAAATCGGCGGTGGTTTCGACTTTTTCGGCCACGAGCAGCTTGCCGCGCCGCTTGACCGCCGCCGCGAGCGCCGGCAGATGATCGTGGTCCGCCGCGAGAAAGTCGATCTTGACGATGTCCACCGAGGGGAGCGCTGCGAGCAGCGCATCGTCGAGGCGCACGACGTCGTCGAGCGCGAAGCGAAAGCCCGCGTTGCGCAGTTGCGCGCAGCGTTTGAAAAGCGCTTCGTCGAAGGTGATGTTCTCCAGCAGCTCCAGCACGAAACGCTCGGGCTGCATGATGTGAACGATATCGTCGAACAGGAGCTCGCGGCTCATGTTCACGTAGCCCGGATGCGGCCCGAGCACGGCCGGCACGCCGATCTCTCCCACCGTGCGCGCGACGACATGCGCGGTCGCCTGCACGTCGTCGTGGATGCGCGCGCGATTGTCGGGGCTGTCGCGAAACAGCAGCTCGTAGGCGACGAGCGCACCGTCGCCGTCGAGGATCGGCTGACGCCCGACGTAGACGCTCGGTCCGCGCTTTGCCTGCGCCGCGCGCTTCATGGACGAGTCGGGCATGACGGGAACCGGTCGGAGACGCGCCGCGGCGCATCCTGGCGATGCATATAGGCCGGCTCTAGGGCCCTGGCTGTGGCGCAGGCCGGCAACGTAATGGATTCGATCATGGGGCGAACGAGTCTGACGGAATCGGAAGGTCGAGGGGCGGCGAATGCATCGTTCGGCAAAGGCGTGGACCGTTCCGCTGAAAACGCGCCACTGTAACCGAATTCTCCAGCCGACATCATACGCATCTCCTATCGACAATTCCTCGACAACGGTATTCCTGTGATGGATCCGTTGTAACCCGGATGCCCGGTTAAAGAATTCGCCCCATACGCCGATAACTCGCCTGATAGAGCGTGCCGCGACCGTTTCGGCACGTCCCGGCCGGAGCCCGCAAGCAGCGAGTTCCGCGCGCCGCCGTTTGCCCGACCCGGCGAGCGCCGCCGTCAGAACCCTACGAGACCATGCAAGCGAATCGGATCAACGTCTCCCGCCGCGCACCGTGGCGCATCGCGCTCGATGCGCTCGCGCGCGCATGGGGACGCGCCGCACGCGAGCCTCAAGAGCGCGCGCTCGACGCGCGTCCCGACGCCGCCGACGCGCCTTCCGCGCCCTCGACTCCGCCCGACGCGCCCGCGCCGCAAGCGCCCGTTCGCGCCGGCGTGCCCGAAGCCATGCTCGGCGCGGTCGACTTTCTTGCCCAGCTCGACGACGCGCTGCGCTTCCAGTATGTATCCGATGCGAGCATCGAGTTCATCGGCTATCACCGTGATTATCTGAGCATGCTGACGCTGCACGATCTCGTGGCGTCGGAAGAAGCCGACGAACTGCACGCGCTCGTCGCCCGGGCGCGCGCGAGCGGCAAGCTCGAATCGGCGACGCTGACCGTCGTGAAGTCGCTGACCTATCCGATCTGCGTCGAGCTGCGGCTCGTGTCGACCGCCGCGCGCGGCACGCCCGGCTTCGCGCTCGCCGCCTTCGACGTGATGCACTGGCGCGAGCGCGAAGCGTCGCTCACGCACACGCTCAATCACGACGCGCTCACCGGCCTCGACAATCTCGTCTCGCTCAAGGACGCAATCGGCGCCGCGCAGGCCGAAGCCGAACTCACGCGCACGCACGCGGGGCTGGTGCTGCTCGACATCGACGATTATCAGCGCATCAACCGCGCGCTCGGCTACGACGCCGGCGACGAACTGCTGCGCGAAACCGCGCGCCGCATCCAGCACACGGCTGGTCACGGCGAGCGCGTCGCGCGCGTGGCCGGCGACGAGTTCGCGGTGCTGCTGCCCGCCGGCAGCACGCCGGAACTCGCCGAGAGTCTCGGGCGGCGGCTCCTGACCGCGATCGCCCAGCCGTACCGGCATCGCGGGCAGCATACGCATCTGTCCGCGAGCGTGGGCGTCGCGCTCTATCCCGATCAGTCCGGCAAGAGCGCGAAGAGCGGCGCGCAGACCAGTCTCCTGCGCATGGCCGATCACGCGCTCGCGCAGGCGAAGGAAGCGGGCGGCAACGCGCTCGTCTTCCATACCATCGACGACAACCCCGCCGATGCCGAGCGTCTGAAGCTCGAAGCGGATCTCTATGAGGCCGTGCGCAACGGCGAGTTCTCGCTCTTCTTCCAGCCGATCACGAAAATCCGCACGGGCGCGGTGGTCGGCGTGGAAGCGCTGATGCGCTGGAACCATCCGGTGCACGGTCTGGTGCCGCCGTCGACCTTCATTCCGCTCGCGGAGTCGATCGGCCTCATCAACTATCTGGGCAACTGGGTGCTGAAGGCGGCGTGCATGCAGATCACGCAGTGGGACGCGATCGGCATCCGGCTCGATTACATCTCGGTCAACGTGTCGCCGCAGCAGTTCCGCGACAAGCGCTTCACCGCGGCGGTCAAGGAAGCGCTCGCGCTGACCGGCATCGACGCGCGGCGGCTCGTGTTCGAGATCACCGAAAGCCTGCTGATGCACGATCCGGAGGAAGCCACGCGCCTGCTCGAAGCGCTGACGTCGATCGGCATCCGCTTCGCCGTCGACGATTTCGGCACCGGCTATTCGAGCCTCGCTTATTTACAACGTTTTCCGCTGTCGAAGCTCAAGATCGACCGCAGCTTTGTCGAGAACCTGATTACGTCCCGCAACAACCGTGCGATCGTGAGCGCGGTCGTCGGGCTCGCGCAGTCGCTCGGGCTGGAGCTGGTCGCTGAAGGCGTCGAAACCGAGGCACAGCGCGACTTGCTCGCCGACCTCGGTTGCGATCACATTCAGGGCTGGCTCATCAGCCACGCATTGCCTTCGGACGAGCTGGCGCGCTCGTTCCAGTCGAACTCGCTCGTGCTGCATGAGACAACATGAGCGGATGATGGTTTGTGTTCGTATTATGTTCGTGTTCTGATCGAGGAACGCGCCGTAACTCCCTAATAACGTGTACATTTCGTTGGCGGGGTGGATTGAATTTGCTGGACCGCCTCGGGTTAGCCGTCGCGTAACGAGCAGGGTTTCTACTTTTAGCAATGGCACGCACCAAGGCCGAACTACTGGACAAGTTGTGGTCGCGCATGAGCGAGCGCGGGGACTTCCCCATGCTCTCCCAGGCGCTGCGCACGACCGTGTCCGCGATGAGCGATGACGACCTCGACTTCACGTCCCTCGTGCAAGTCGTGCTGTCGGATGTCGGCCTCACGCACAAGGTGCTGCGTCTCGCCAATTCGGCGATGTACATCGCGTTCGGCGGCAACATCACCACCGTCACGCGCGCGTTGATGGTGCTCGGCATGGATGCGGTCGGCCATCTCGTGGTCGGGCTGAAGCTGGTCGATCACTTCCATCAGAGCGCGCCGCGCCGCATCGATGCAAAACTCGAACTGAACCGCACCCTGCTCTCGGGCGCGGTCGCGCGCCAGCTCACCGAGCACAAGGATCTGCGCTCCGCCGAGGAAGCGGTCGTCTGCACGCTGATGCGGCAGATCGGCAAGCTGCTCGTCGCGTTCTATCTCGAGCACGAATGGGATCAGCTGCGTCGCAAGGCGGCGTCGGAGAATATTCCGGACAGCGTCGCGTGCGCGGCGCTGCTCGGCGTCACCTTCGATGAAATCGGCCTCGAGGCGGCGGATCGCTGGCGCCTTCCCGAGACGATCCGCGAAGGCATGCGCGCGACCGACCCGAACGCGCCCGTCGACGAAACCGCGCCGAAGCACGTGCGCTGGCTGCGCGCCATCTCCAACTATTCGACCGAAGTCGCCGACGCGCTCACCGCTCAGCACATGGAAGCGGACGGCCGCGAGTCGATGCTGTTCGAGATCGCCCATCGCTACAGCGGCGCGCTCAACACCGACGCGGACACGCTCGCGTCGATGAGCCTAGCGCTCGCCAGCGAGGAATCGAGCGAGGGCGTGATCCGCGAGATCTCCGAACTCCAGGCGAACGCCGACGCCATGGCGCGCGCAAATGTATCGGCGCAGGCGCGCATCGGCGCGAGCGTGGAAGATCTGCGGGCGTTGCCGTCAAAGAATGCGCTCGCGCCGGCGCTCGCGCTCGCGTCGGAATCGATTCTCGGCAGTCTGCACCTGTCGCGTACCGTGATCTTCATGCGCCAGGCAAACAACGAGTTTCACGCGCGTCTCGGCCTCGGCGCGGGCGTCGAGCCGATGCTGGAGAAACTGCGCTTCTCCGCCGAATTCCGCCCGGACGTGTTTCATCTCGCGATCACCAATCCGGTCGGCATCTTCATCGAGAACGCGCACGACGCGCGCATCGACGCACGCCTGCCGCGCTGGTACAAGGAAACGCTCGGCGAGGCGCAGGCGTTCGTGCTGTTGCCGGTGAAATCGAACGATTCGACCGTCGCGCTGATCTACGGCGACTGGACCTCGCCGCAGCACGTGCGCAAGATCTCGGCGGCCGAGATGAGCGCGCTGAACGAGCTCACGAAGGAGCTGAGCCGTTTTTTTCTTAGCGCGAACTGGAAGGAAGTCGAGCTGATCTGACCGGCTTCCTTCTTGCGCGCAATCCCACTTATTCCGGCTTCAAAATCGCCACGGCCTGCTCGCCGTATCGCACGATATAACCGCCGTGAGTGCGCTGCCAGTCGAGCGCTTCTGCCTCGTTCGCAAACCAGTTCTTTTCGAAATCATTGAATGCGCCCGCGTCGAGCCGGTAACGGTCGATGATCGCGCTCGCCTTTGCATCGATATCGGACTTGCAGGCGTCCCAGTTCGCGTAGCCGAGTTCGGCGGCGAGCATCGCAAGCAGATGCTTCAGTTGCAGGTCGTCGCGGATCGCGTGCAAGTCGGCGAGACGTTCCGCGCGCGTGATTTTCGCCGCAAGCAGACGGCGCAGGACGGGCATCGACGCGCTCGTGTCGCCGTCGCGGGCGTGACGAAGCAGGCGCCGCGCGTGTTCGCGCAGATAGTCGCTATTGGAAACGGAAGAAGAAATCGGACAGGATGTAGACCACATGACGTTGTTCCTTTGTCGTGCCGTTCTCGCTGCGGCTATAAAGGTTCGACGTTGCGGTTCGATCCGGAGATGAAGCAATGCGCGGCAGGTGCGTAAGACTTTCGCGAGACCGGGCGCCCTGCCGCGCCCGACCGCGATTCTATCCCGATGTCCCGCGTCAGGCCAACTGGAATTTCCCGACCAGCGATTTCAGCGCGCGCGCCTGATCGTCGAGCGATTGCGCGGCAGCCGCCGCCTCTTCGACGAGCGCGGCGTTCTGCTGCGTGTTCGCGTCCATCTTCGTGACGGCGTCGCCGATCGACTCGATGCCGGTCTTTTGCTCCGCCGATGCCGCCGAGATTTCGCCCATGATGTCGGTGACGCGGCGCACGGCCTTGACGACTTCCTCCATCGTCGCGCCGGCTTCCTGCGCGTAGGTCGAGCCGTCGGACACGCGCGACACCGAGGTATCGATCAGGCCTTTGATTTCCTTCGCCGCCGCCGACGAACGCTGCGCGAGACTGCGCACCTCGCCCGCGACGACCGCGAAGCCGCGTCCCTGCTCGCCCGCGCGCGCCGCCTCGACCGCCGCATTGAGCGCCAGAATGTTG
>Ga0160459_100272_pt1 | contig 25337 bp, 25 predicted proteins | sample HID1973K_E6MG_FD_108208 | JGI IMG/M metagenome (GOLD analysis project Ga0160459, IMG submission 108208) | Enriched mosquito-associated microbial communities from UW Madison campus, WI, USA - HID1973K_E6 MG | ecosystem: Host-associated > Arthropoda: Insects > Digestive system > Unclassified ... | reverse complement strand
TGACCGGATCCTGGCACTCCACGGCCTGCTGGATCATCCAGTAGGCGTCATGCGGGTTGGACGGGGTAATGATCCGCAGGCCCGCCGTGTGGGCGAACAGCGCTTCGGGGGATTCGGAGTGGTGCTCCACGGAACCGATGCCGCCGCCGTACGGGATGCGGATGACGACGGGAACCGTGAGGTTGCCGTGGCTGCGGGCGTGCATCTTGGCCAGCTGGGTGGTGATCTGGTTAAAGCCGGGGAAGACGAACCCGTCGAACTGGATCTCGCAGACGGGGCTGTATCCGCGCAGCGCCAGGCCGATGGCGGTGCCGATGATGCCGGACTCGGCCAGCGGCGTGTCCACCACGCGGTCGGGTCCAAATTCGCCGATGAGCCCGTCCGTGACCCGGTAGACCCCGCCCAGGGGGCCGATGTCCTCGCCCATCAGCAGCGACTTGGGGTTGGCAGCGAGCGTGGCGCGAAGGCCTTCGTTGATGGCCTTCGCAATGGTCATGGTGGTCATCAGTGGCCTGCCTTTGCTGCTGCACCGTGCTGGGCGGACGGTTCGTCGCCGCCGGCGAATCCTGCGCTGTACTCCTCGAACCATGCCAGTTCCTCGGCCACCAGGGGGTGCGCTTCAGCGTAGACGTTGGCGAATGCGGCCCGGATGTCCGGGTCCTCGAGGTCATGGGCGGTGCGGCGCACGTACGCGGCGAGCTCGTCGCCGTCGGCCTTGACCTTGGCAAAGTAGGCGTCATCGGCCAGGCCCTCGGCGCGGAGGTACTTCTCCAGGCGCATCAGCGGGTCCTTGGCGCGCCAGGCTTCCTCCTCCTCGGATCCGCGGTACTTGGTGGGATCGTCAGCGGTGGTGTGGGCACCCACCCGGTAGGTGAACGCCTCAATGAGGACCGGGCCCTTGCCCTGGCGGGCATGTTCCAGGGCCCACTCGGTGACGGCGTGCACGGCGATGACGTCGTTGCCGTCCACCCGGATGCCGGGGAAGCCGTAGCCTTTCGCACGGTTGGACAGCGGTACCCGGGTCTGCACGTTGGTGGGGACCGAGATGGCCCAATGGTTGTTCTGGCAGAAGAACACCACGGGCGCGTTGTACGAGGAGGCGAAGACCATGGACTCGTGGACGTCGCCTTCGGAGCTGGCACCGTCACCGAAGTAGGCGATGACGGCAGCGTCCGGTTCGTTTCCGGCTTTGCCCGCGGCGGCAGCGAGCTTCTGGTCACGCTGGATGCCCATGGCATAGCCGACGGCGTGCAGCGTCTGCGCGGCCAGGACCAGCGTGTAGAGGTGGAAGTTCGTGTCCTTGGGGTTCCAGCCTCCGTTGGACACGCCGCGGAACTGACGTAGCAGTTCGGCGAGGTCCACGTCGCGGGTCAGCGCCACGCCGTGCTCACGGTAGGTAGGGAAGATGTAGTCCTGCGGCTGGCTGGCCCGGCCCGAACCGATCTGGGCTGCCTCCTGGCCCGTCAGCGGGACCCAGAGCGCAAGCTGGCCCTGCCGCTGCAGGGCTGTTGCCTCGACGTCAAAACGCCTGATCCTGGCCATATCCGCGTACAGTCCACGCAGGACTTCGGGGGTGAGCTTGTCCGCGTAGCTGCTGTACACGGGGTCTGCGCCGAGTTTTCCATCGGGGCCCAGCAACTGGACCATCTGTGCCGGGGGTTGGCCCATGACGGCTTCCGCGTCAGCTTCCCGCTGGTCGTCGACCGCTGTTCCGTCGAACTCGGTGGAAGGCAGGTGTGTGCCCATACCGTCTCCTTGCTTCCCGCATGCGGATGCAATGCAATGTCGCTGGGATATATGCCCCACAAGGAATACATTCCCGAAGCGGCATATACAATGGCTTACTGATCCTAACTTTATCTTCAGTAGGTTGGCGCAGGCCTACTTGTTAAGTGCTAGGAACCCCGGGGCGCCTTTGTATAGTTCGCACACAGCTCAAGGAACCGGGTGTTGGCTTCCTGCTCACCGATGCTGACCCGGACGCCCTCCCCGGCGAATGCGCGGACCGACAATGCGCGGGCTCCTGCCTGCTCCGCAAAGTCAGCGCTGGCCTCACCCAAGTCCAGCCACACAAAATTGCCCTGCGCATCGGGCACGGCCCAGCCGAGGTCCCGGAGTCCGCTCACCACGCGGACCCGCTCGTCCACCAGGCTTTGTACCCTTCCTACAACTTGGTCGAAATTCTGCAGTGAAACAATCGCGGCTGATTCGGCTATTTGCGACACGGCAAAGGGGGTGGCAGCCACTCGAAGGTGCTGCGTCAGTGCGGGGTTGGCAACGCTGTATCCCACCCGGAGGCCTGCCAGCCCATGGGCCTTGGAGAAAGTCCGCAGGACCACCACGTTGGGGTATTTGCGGTAGAGGGCGATGCCATCCACGGCATCGGAGTCCTGGACGAACTCCTGGTAAGCCTCGTCAACGACCACCACCACGTTGGACGGCACCGTCCGGACAAAGGCCTCGGTTTCGGCGGTGGTCAAGGCGGGCCCGGTGGGGTTGTTGGGGGTGCAGAGGAGGATCACTTTGGTCCGTGCGCTGACTGCCGCCGCCATGGCGTCGAGGTCGTGCCGCCCGTCGGCGGTGACCGGGACGCGGACGCTTTCGGCCCCGGCGAGGCCCACGCTGATGGGGTAGGCCTCGAAGGAACGCCAGGCGTAGATGACTTCGTCGGCCTTGCCGTCGTCGTTCTGGCCGGCAAAGGCAGCCAGGATTTGGTTGAGGGCGCCCAGGCTGCCGGCCCCCGTGACAATGTCCGCCGCGGGAACCTGCAGGAATTCCGCGAGCGCCGCCCGGAGCCTGCTGCTGAGCGGGTCGGGGTAACGGTTGAAATCTGCCTGCCGTGCGATGGCTTCCAGGACCGCCGGCAACGGCGGCAGGGGGTTCTCATTCGAGGACAGTTTGTAACTGGCCAGTCCGTCGACGGCGGCGGGCGGCTTTCCGGCAGCGTAACGGGGCAACCGGCCCACCACCGGGCGCGGAGCGACGCCGCCGGCCAGGGTTTCAGAGGAGGTCATGAAAACTAGCCTACTGCTGTGGGTGTCCACGGATTCAGGGCTGGAGCCAAGGGTGCCGGCCGGCCAGCGGAACCCGCGGAAACCGTGGAACCCGGCCAGGCACCCCTCTCCGGAGCAGGTTTGCCAGGATGTCCAAAGGCTGTTGTGGAAGCATGGGGCCATGGGTTCCTTCATTCTTCGGGTCATCTTCAACGCAGCCGCCCTGTGGGTAGCAAGCTGGGTCCTGCCGGGCATGGACATCACCAGCACTGCCACCTCCGATGCCGTGGCACGGACCGGCATCTCGCAGGACACCGAAACCATTGGAATAGTCTTGGCCTATCTATTCATCGGCCTCATTTTCGGTGTGGTCAACGCCTTGGTGCGGCCGCTGGTGAGCCTGCTTGCACTCCCGATCACCATCCTGACGCTTGGCCTGTTCGCGATCGTCATAAACGCCGCCATGCTCTACCTGACAGCCTGGATCAGCGCCTACACCCCCGTGCATCTCACCATCGATTCCTTCTTCTGGACCGCCATCCTGGCCGCGATCATCATCTCCCTGGTGTCCCTGGTGGCCGGGCTTGTGCCGGGCAGCCGGCGCTGAAGTCCCCATAACCCCGTGCCGCCCAGCTTGCAGGGCGGGCTAAGGGCGGCGGCCTGCGGTTCTCCGCCCAAGTACCGGAAGAGCCTGAAACAGGTACCCTGCAGGTGCAGCGCCCCGGCTGGCTGCCGAAACTCCAGTACCCGCTACCCATGACCGCCCGGGGCCGCCGCTCCTAGGCTGCCAACGGGGCCGGCGAAAGGCCCGCAGCTGTCAGTTCCGGGTACGGGGGGCAAAGAATGAAGGCACGCACAATACTGGCTGCGGCCTGCCTGCTGCTGGCGTGGCAGGCGGGACCGGCCCACGCGGATTCCGAAGCCGTGCCGTCGCCCCAGGAGGCCGCCGTTCTGGGCAACGATGTTTCCTGGCCCCAATGCGGTGGCCACCTCCCCACGCCGCCGGCGTTTGCCGTGGTGGGCATCAACGGCGGCCGGCCAACGACGGCGAACCCTTGCCTCGCGGAGCAGCTGGCCTGGGCGGATGGCAGCTCCGAGGCAGCGGCGGGAGTTCCGTCTGCCGTCTACGTCAATACCGCCGCGACGGGCCCAGTGGGCTCCTTGTGGTGGCCTGTAAACAACAGCGTGATGGGCACGGACATCGGAAACCCCTACGGGATGTGCGATGGCACCGCATCCCCCGCCTGCGCATATGTCCACGGCTATGCGATGGCATACAACGACGCCGGAAGCCTCGCCGGGGCAGGAGGCGGTGCTTCCCACCGCATGTGGTGGCTGGATGTCGAGACCGGTAACAGCTGGCTGTCCAATAAGGCTGCCAACACCGCGGAGCTGGAGGGCATGACCGCCTACCTCCAGGGCGCCGGGGTGGAGGTAGGCATATATTCCACCGGCTACCAGTTCGGCGAAATTGTGGGTGAGGTGGGCCCCCACAGCAACCTCTACTTCCTGAAGAGCTGGCTGGCGGGCGCTGAATCCACCTCCAGCGCGGCGGATCTTTGCGGGGCTGCTCCCCTCAGCTCCGGCGGCGTCGTGGCACTCACGCAGTTCACCGCCGGTAACCTCGATTACAACTTCCGCTGCCCTGTGGCGCAGCCGCCGGCTCCACCGCCGGCGCTCACTCCGCCGACAGTTCCGGAGCCTGCCCCGGCGCCCGCAAAGACCCGCTCCAACCGCTACGCCGAGATTCCCGCCGCCCAGATCGCCTGAACACTGCAACAGTCATGGCTAGCGGCCCCCAAGGTGGCGTTCGTGGGCGCGGGGATCCGGCGGCGCAAGGGTAGTGGAGGGGCCCTTGGCCCGGGTCAGGGAATACCGCGTGGCCGTGGCGGCTCCCCCGGCACCAAGCACACCGCCCAGCACCGCCGTCGAGTGTACGAGCGACGGATCATTGCTCGCTGCCACCAGCCGGGCGGCGTCCTGGTACCCGCCCAGGCGGTGGCCGGGACCAAGGCCCTTGTCCCCACCGGGCGCGATCGGCGTGTCCACCGATACGGTCACCCGGTTGCGGGTTTCGGGGTTGGCGGCACCGTCGCTGCCGGGAACCCAGTCCGCCTGATGCTCAAGGTGCAGGGACTCCACCTCCTCACGGGTCTTGATCCCTGCCACCGGAGACCCTGCGGTGAGGACATACTTCACGTCGTATTGCTCCAATACCCGGGGATCCGCTGCCATGTTCATGGCATGGATGCCGCCCTGGCTGTAACCCACAGCAACCACGGGAGCGCCCTTTTCTGCTCCAGCTTCGTCGAGCGCCGCGAGGACAGCCTCATTCACTTCCCTGGAGTTGTACAGCATGGACTCCACAATGCCCGCCTCATCAAAGGGGTTGTCCCCGCCGGCGTCCCTTCCGGCAGCCTGGGTCCCCGGAACAATGACCACATAGGCCTTTTCGCCGCCGTTATCCACTTCCAGGACCTCAAGGGCTCCGGCACCGCGGGCCTCCACTTCCTGAAGCCGCTCCAACAACCCTGCAAATGACGTGTCCAGGTCCACCTGGACCGCTTCCTGCTTCCGCAGCGTGATCTGCCGCGGGATGAAGGTTGCCACCAAAGCCATCAGGGCATCCCGGACCAAGGGGACATGTTCGTTCACTGCCTGCACCTGGGGCGCCGCCAGTTGCATCATGGCAATGACGTTCTCGGTGACGCGCCGGTCCGGAACGCCGGTGGCTGCCATGGTGCCCCACGAGAGACCGGTCTCCGTCATGGCGGCGATCCCGAGGGTCCTCCCCACGTTGGCCCGCCACTCCGCATCCTGGTAATCACGCATGCAGGCACGGACCTGGCTGCTGATCCGCTGCAGCTCCGCCCGGCTGGCCTGAACCCGCCACTGGCCGTCCCGCACGGCCGCAATATGCCCGGAAGCGGACCAGGGCGGCTGCCGGTCTGCCCAGCAGAGCTGGTCCAGGATTCGTCCCGCCTCCTGCTCCACAGCGGCCAGGTCACCGGCCAGGGTCTCCAGTTTTTCAGCGCCCGCTGTCAACTCCTCGAGCTGGACCCCGATGCCGCCGCTGCCGCCCCGAATGCTCAGGTGGCCGTCCCGCGACGCGCCGGACAGCCTGACGGGCTCCGGATAGGCATCATCCGCCGGGTCCATCAGGGCACCCTGCAGGCACTGGCGGCCGCCGCCATAGTGTCCTCAGCGTGCCGCGCGACGGCTGCCCTCGCCACCTCCAGGGCGTCGACAGCGCGGCGCAGGGCGGCGCCCTGCCGGCCCACCGTGTCCCGGTACGCCCGCCCGGCCGGCGATTGCCAGTCGAGCATCTGGATGTCCCGCAGGCAGGCCAGGGCCTCCTCGACGCGCGCTCCGCAGCGTGAAAGCCGGTTCACGAGGAGCAACAAATCAGCGGCAACGTGCTCGGCGGCGCCCGGCAGTCCATCCCCCAGGACGTTTCCCATGTGACCTCTTTCCCCGGCACCCCGGACCTGTTGCTTACCTGCTGACGGGGCCACGCTACGGAAGACGGCGCACCAGCCTAAGTGCCGCCGTCGGCCATGTGGATAAGTAACGTAAGCGGTGCACTTAAGGCGCCGCTGGAGTTCGTGAAAGAATCAGCACATGCCTGAAACTGCCGCCACAGCTGATACCCGCACGCCCTCAGGACGCCTGGCCCTCGCCGCGTCCACGGAAAAAATCGCCCTGGGCCCCCTGGACGGCCGGTACCAGCCGGCAGTGGCCCCGCTGGTTGACTACCTGTCCGAGGCAGCGCTTAACCGGGACCGAGTGGCCGTCGAAGTTGAATGGCTGATCCACCTGACCAGCAACAACGTCCTTCCCGGCGCGGGCCCCCTGTCCGCGGACCAGCAGCAGCAGCTGCGCGCCGTCGTCACCGAATTCAACGCTGCATCCGTGGCGGAACTGGCCGAAATCGAGGCCGTGACGGTGCACGATGTGAAGGCCGTGGAGTACTACATCGGCCGCCGCCTCCCCGCCATCGGCATCGAAAACCTGACCGCCATGGTCCACTTTGGCTGCACGTCCGAGGACATCAACAACCTTTCCTACGCGCTTGGCGTCAAGGGTGCTGTGGAGGACGTGTGGCTGCCCGCTGCACGCGCCCTGGTGGCACAGATCAGCACGATGGCCGAGGACAACCGCGCAGTTCCCATGCTGTCCCGCACGCACGGCCAGCCGGCCACCCCCACCACGCTCGGCAAGGAACTGGCGGTCATCGCGCACCGGCTGACCCGCCAGCTGGACCGCATCGCCAGGACCGAATACCTGGGCAAGATCAACGGCGCCACCGGCACCTACGCCGCGCACGTCGCCTCCGTCCCCGGCGCCGACTGGCAGCAGGTCTCCAAGTCCTTCGTGGAGGGCCTCGGCCTGACCTGGAACCCCCTGACCACGCAGATCGAAAGCCACGACTGGCAGGCCGAACTGTACGCCGACGTGGCGCGCTTCAACCGCATCCTGCACAACGTCTGCACGGACATCTGGAGCTACATCTCCATCGGCTACTTCGCGCAGATCCCGGTGGCGGGCGCCACCGGTTCGTCCACCATGCCGCACAAGGTCAACCCCATCCGCTTCGAAAACGCCGAGGCAAACCTGGAGATCTCCTCCGGCCTGCTGGACGTCCTGGGCTCCACCCTGGTGACCTCCCGCTGGCAGCGGGACCTCACCGATTCCTCCAGCCAGCGCAACATCGGCGTGGCATTCGGCCACTCCCTCCTGGCCATCTCCAACGTGGCCAAGGGCCTGGAGCGCCTTGACGTGGCCGAGGACGTGCTGGCCGGTGACCTGGACACCAACTGGGAGGTCCTCGGCGAGGCGATCCAGATGGTGATGCGCGCAGAGGCGATTGCCGGCGTCGAAGGCATGGAAAACCCCTACGAGCGGCTCAAGGACCTCACCCGCGGCAACCGCGTGGACGCCGCGCGGATGCAGGAATTCGTGCAGGGCCTGGGCCTGTCCGCCGACGCCGAGGCGCGGCTCCTTGCCCTGACGCCCGGCAAGTACACGGGCATCGCGGACCAGCTGGTGGACCACCTCAAGTAAGCGTTCGGGGGACTACCCCACACGTACGACGGCGGCGCCGGGCCCGGGAGGGTCCGGCGCCTTTCGTTTCTCCACGGCCGTCCGGGCCGTGGTGCGGATGGTTTCGGCGGCACCACGGCGGAGTGCGAAACTGGAGGGCATGAAGCTGCTGCTTATCCGCCACGGAGAGACTCCCGGAAATGTCCTCGGCCAATTGGACACGGCCCACCCGGGACCGGGCCTGACCGAACTGGGCGAACGGCAGGCAGAGGCCATGGCGCGGTCGCTGGCTAACGAACCAATCCGGGCGCTCTACGCCTCCACATTGGTCCGCACGCAGATTACCGCGGCGCCGCTGGGCAGGCTCCACGGCCTGGAGGTCACGGTGCTGGACGGGCTGCATGAAATCGAGGCCGGCTCGCTGGAAAAGCTGACCGATCATGAGTCACATAAGCGGTACATGGGCACGGTGATTTCCTGGGCCGCCGGCGACCTGGGCAACCGGATGCCCGCAGGACCCGACGGCCACGCATTCTTCAGCCGGTTCGACGCCGCGATTGCGAGGGTCATCGAAAGGACTGCCGGGCACCAGGACACGGTGGCGGTGGTGAGCCATGGTGCAGCCATCAGGACCTGGGCAGGGCTCCGCGCCGAGGGTATCGATCATGAGTTTGCGGCCAAACATGTGCTGGCCAACACGGGAATCGTGGCGCTGGAGGGCGACCCGGACAGTGGCTGGAAGCTGATCCACTGGGCAGGCAGCCCGGTGGGCGGGCTGGCCCTGGCCGATCCCACGGCCGAAGATCCTACGGGGCAGGACGTCAGCCGCCCCTAGCCCCGGTGTCCACGCACCGCTCCGGCGCCCTGGCCCGCTGCCGCAGAGGCACGCACCCCGCCGCGGCTGCTGCCGGCCGAGGCCGCGGGGCACCGCGCAGAATTGTTGAGTCGGCCGGAGCCCGAAGGCACCAGCCGTGCGGCCATCGCCGAAGCAATATCCGCCGTCGGGCGTTCTCCGCCTTCCATTGCCGTCAGCGAACTCAGGAAGTGGTGCCACCGCGGCCCAAGGGACTCAGGTATGGCCGGATTCCTGAGCGTCCTGGCCACGAGTGACTCCACCGCCGTCCCCGGGAATGCTTTCGATCCGGTCAGCAGTTCCAGCAAGACCAGGCCCAAGGCATAGACGTCCCAGGAGGGATCGGTAACACCGCCTGCAGCCTGTTCCGGGCTCATGTAATGGACCGTTCCGGACGAGATTCCGGGCTCCGGGGCCGTGCCCGCCACAGCCGCGATGCCGAAATCGATGACCCGGACCGGGCTGCGCCGGAGGCCGCTCAGCATCAGGTTTCCCGGCTTGATGTCCCGGTGCACCAGTCCCGCGGCGTGCAGGTGGGCCAGGGCGCTGAACATGCTCCTCGCCCATACCGCCACGGCGTCGGTACTGTGGCGGTCGGATCGCACAGCTTCGGAGAGACTGGTTCCCAACGCCAGCTCTTCAACCAGGAAGGCATGCCCCGGGCGATACGTGCCGGCCGGCATGACTCCCTGATCGATGTACCTGACGATGGACGGGTGCCGCAGCGATGCGAGCACCCTTGCCTCGTTGCGGATGCGCTGATGCTGCTTGGCCGTGTTGTCAGCCGCCACCTTGACGGCCACGTCAGGACCTCCCGCCATATCCACGGCCCGGAAGACTTCGGCGACGGAACCGCGGCCCAACCGCTCCCGGAGCAGGAAGCGGCCGGCGATCACCGGGACGCCTGAATGGTTCCGCCGTGCGGAACCCAGGCATCGAGCTGGAAACCGCACTGGCAGCGCCACACCGGAGGGAGCTTTACCGGCGCCAATTCGTCCGGGTCGAACGTGTAGACCATGGCTGCATGCCCCACCGCAGGCGTCACCAGCTCCATGGGCGTACCGCAGTGAACGGTGTGCCCTACTCCCCCAGCAAAAGTCTTCTCAAACGTCATCAACGCGCTCACTACTCCATCGGGCAGTTTCTTCGGGTTGATCGTAAGCTTACATATAACTAGGCCATCTAGCTAGTTTAGCTAGATAATTTATGGTGTTCTTCGTCAAGCACGCCAATGGCGTCCGCCATCTTCTGCAGGAACGCGACGACGATCCTCGCCTCCTCGGCGCTCAACGACTCCGCGACGGACATCATCCGTTTGTGCATGGCGCCGAGGGTTTCCCGCACTTCGGTATCCGACTCAACGGTGGGAACAACAACAACGGAGCGCCGGTCCGAGGGGTGGGCCTCCCGGCGGACGTGCCCGCTGGACACCAGCCTGTCAATCAGGGAGGTCGTGGAGGCGCTGGTGATCCCAAGGAACTGGCTAAGGTCCTTGGGTACCACCGTTTTCCCGGAGGCCTGCGCCCGCAGGAGGTACCGGAGGGCGAGGATATCGGTTTCGCCCATGCCCATGGAGTCGCGGGTGGACCTGCGGATGATGGTTTCCGCCGCCCTGTAGTCCCGGAGCGACTTGAGAACCGCCGCTCCGTAGTCCAACTGACCGTCGGGTCCGTACCAGTACCCTGAACCCTCGTTGCCTGTAGAAACCATGCTTATATCTTAGGCCAACTGCTAACTAGACAACCAAGCTAGTTGCCAGTGGTACCTCCGCTGAGGGCATGTGACGTTATCCGGACCCTAACCGGCAAGAAACACCCGCGTAACCCGCCGCTCCTAGCCTTGATCTGCATAACCCTTCGGCGAATCGAGGCCTACATGCAGACCAATCCGCGGCTGAACATCAGGCAGGTTGCCTGGTCACACCCTGTGGGCGCAGACCTTAGGCGCGCGCAGCAGGCCGAACTCGACGCCCGCTTTGGTTCTGCAGACCACGAACCTGGGCCTCCGCCGTCGGAGGCTGACTGCGCCGTCTTCCTCGTGGCGTACGACAAGGGGTCCGGCCAGCCTGTGGGCTGCGGCGGGCTGCGGCTGCTGGATGCCACTACCGCCGAAATCAAGCGGCTCTATGTGATTCCGTATACCCGCGGCTCCGGCGTGGCCAGTTCGGTCCTCGCCGCCCTGGAGGCGGAGGCCTACAAGCAAGGCATCACCCGCATCAAGGCCGAGGCAGGCTCGGCGCAATCGGACGGCCGGAATTTCTACCAGAACTCCGGCTTTGAGCCGGTGCCCAACTTCGGCCCCTATGTGGGCGTCCAACACTCGTCCTGTTACGCCAAGAGCATCGACTCGCACAGCGCAGCCCACACAGCCATGGCCTAGCGGCTGAAACGTGGGGCGTCACACTGCATGCGGCCCTGTCTGCCTCGGCTAACCTCGGCCTATGGAAACAGCAGACATCACCTTCCGCACCCGCAAATGGGTCCGGCCAGAAGACCTGAACGCCAACGGGACCCTGTTCGGCGGAAGCCTGCTGAAATGGATCGATGAGGAAGCCGCCATTTACGCCATCCTCCAACTGGGCAATGGCCGGGCCGTCACGAAGTACATCTCGGAAATCAACTTCGTGAGCTCCGCCGTCCAGGGCGACCTGATTGAAATGGGCCTGACCGCCACGAAGTTTGGCCGGACCTCGCTGACGATGCGGGCGGAAGTGCGCAACATGATCACCCGGCAAAGCATCCTCACCATCGAGGAAATTGTCTTCGTCAACCTCAACAACGCCGGCACGCCGGAACCGCATGGATACACCGAAATCACCTACGACCGGGACAGGATCCCCACCCACCACCTGACGGAAACACTGCAGCAGGACTGACGCTTCACCCCGCGTTCACTCCTAAACCACCAGGCGTTCTCTTCGCTGGACCAACTTAGGCAGCCGGGCTGTTTATCGAATCGATAGCAATAGCAGCCCCGCATTCCGCGTGCCCGGCTATAGGCTGTGCGGACATGCTCCGGTTCCAGTGCAGAAATGAGTCCTGATCGTGCGTAAATTACAGACCTTGGTTGCCGCCGCCGTCGCCGTCACCCTGCTTGCCGGATGCGGCGGAGAAGCCGCACCCGGAGCCTCGGGTGAGGCTTCTTCCGCCCCGGCCGGAGGATCCGGCGACACCCTGGTGGTGTACACCAACTCCAACGGCGAAGGCCGCGGGGACTGGCTGACCCAGAAGGCGGGCGAAGCCGGGTTCAAGATCGAAATTGTGGGGGCCGGCGGCGCTGATGCCACCAACAAGCTCATCGCCGAGAAGAACAACCCCATCGCGGACGTCGCCTTCGGGCTCAACAACATGTACTTCTCCCAGATCAAAGCCGCGGACGCGCTGGAACCCTATAAGCCCGCCTGGGCCGGCGAGGTGGACACCCAACTGGCGGACGGCGAGACCTACTGGCCGCTGGTGAAGCAGGCCATCCTGCTGGGCTACAACTCGGACAAGTTCTCCAAGGACGCTGCACCGAAAGACTGGACGGACCTGTGGACCAAGGATGAGTTCAAGGCCCGGTACGAGCGGGTCACCGGCCTGGGCACCGCCACGGCCCAACTCGTCTTTGCCGGCATCCTCAGCCGGTACCGTGACGATTCCGGCGACCTCGGAATTTCGGATGAGGGCTGGAAGCAGGTGGAACAGTACTTCCAGAACGGCAGCCCCGCCGTGGCCAAGACCGATCTTTTCGCCCGCATCGCGTCGGGTGAAGTGGACATGGGGCAGATGCCGTCCTCGATCATCGCCGACCGGGAAAAGTCCTTCAAGGTGAATGTGGACACCGTCATACCCTCCGTTGGCGTCCCCCTCGCGGTGGAGCAGATCGCACTCGTCAAGGGCACCAAGAAGAAGGACCAGGCACAAATGTTCATCGACTGGTTCGGCAGTGCCGACGTCCAGGGCCAGTTCGCCAAGCAGTTCAACTCCATGCCCGTGAACAAGTCGGCCCAGGCACAGGCCAACCCCGAGGTGGTGGACTTCTTCGCGGACCTCAAGCAGCAGGACATTGACTGGGAGTTCGTACAGGAGAACATGGGCGCCTGGGTGGAGAAGATCGAACTCGAATACATGACGTAGCCCGGCGCCAGCCTTCCGCCCCGCCCGAGTTCCACAGACAGGTTTGCCATGATCCGCTTGGACAGCATCAAAGTTTCCTTCGGCGACTTCACCGCCATTCCGCACCTGGACCTGCACGTCCGGCCCGGCGAGTTCTTCACGCTGCTGGGGCCCTCCGGATGTGGGAAAACGACGGCGCTGCGCACCCTGGCCGGCTTCATCCAGCCGGCCGGGGGCACGGTCACAGTGGACGGAAAGGATGTCACCCGGCTTCCCAGCGACAAGCGGCAGGTGGGCATGGTGTTCCAGAACTATGCCCTGTTTCCCAGCATGAGCGTGTGGGAAAACATCGCCTTTGGGCTGCGCGTCCGGAAGGAGAAAAGCGCCGACAGCGACAGGATGGTCCGGGACATCGCACACCGGGTGGAACTCAGCGACGAACAGTTGGCCAAGAACGTCGCCGAGCTCTCCGGCGGGCAGCAACAGCGGGTGGCAGTGGCCCGGGCACTCGTCCTGCGGCCCAAGATCCTGCTGCTGGACGAGCCGTTGTCCAACCTCGATGCCAAGCTCCGCCACCAGCTGAGGCAGCAGCTCAAGGACCTGCAAAGCGAGTTCGGCATCACCACCGTCTACGTCACCCACGACCAGGACGAGGCCCTGGCCATGAGCGACCGGGTGGCGGTCTTCAACAAGGGCGTAGTGGAGCAGGTGGGCACACCGCAGGAGATCTATGACCACGCCGCCACGGAATTCGTCTGCAATTTCATCGGTGACAGCTCCACCCTGACACCGGAATTCGTGGCGCAGGTCAACGCTGCGTCCGGCGCCCAGCTCAGCACCCGGGCAAGCTCCTACCTGCGGGTGGAAAAGGCGTCCCTGGATGCGCCCGCCGGAGGCGGCGCCGCCGTCGGACTTCCCGGAAAGGTGCTGTCCCGGACCTACCACGGCCTGCACAGCAGGTACGTGGTGCGCAGCCACGGCGCGGACATCCGCCTGCTGGTGCGCGAGGACGGCGGCGCCCACCCCGAACCGGGCACGGAAACCACCGTGTACGTGCGGCCGGACCACATTTTGCAGTACCACTCCGAAACAGGCGCGGCGCTTCAGGAGCAGGACCGTCAGGACCAGGCGGTCGCCCTGCCATGAGCGGAACTCCCGTCCGTGCGATGGTCCGCTCCCCGTTCGTCCTGGTGGTGGGCGTCATCCTCACCTGGTTCATCGCGGCGTTCCTGGTGTGGCCGAACATCAACGTCCTGATTGCCACCTTCTTCCCGGACGGCAGTTTTTCGGGGCGGGCGGCGGAGAAACTGTTTTCCTCGCAGCGCGCCATGAAGGCACTGGGCAACAGCTTCCTGCTGGCGGTTGCCCTCTCCATCACGGTCAACGCCGTTGGCATCTTCATTGTGCTGGTGACGTACTACTTCCGGATCCGGGGCTCCCGGGTCCTGTTCCTGGGCTACGCCACCACCTTCATTTACGGCGGCATCGTGCTGGCGGCGGGGTACAAGTTCATCTATGGGGACAAAGGAATCGTCACCTCACTGCTGCTGCAGGTGTTCCCCTCCATGGACCCCGCCTGGTTCTCCGGCTTCTTCGCGGTGCTGGTGGTCATGACGTTTGCCACCACCACCAACCACATGCTGTTCGTGGCCAACGCGCTGAAGGGGGTGGACTACCAAACCATCGAAGCGGCGAAGAACCTTGGCGCTTCGACGTGGACCATCCTGCGGCGGATCGTCCTGCCCATGCTGAAGCCCACACTGTTTGCCGTCACCATCCTGTCCTTCCTGACCGGACTCGGCGCCCTGAGCGCGCCGCAGGTCCTCGGCGGACGGGAATTCCAGACCATCACGCCCATGATCCTGACGTTCACCAACAGCCCCACGTCGCGCGACCTGGCTGCCCTGCTGGCCGTCATCCTGGGCCTGGCCACCATGGTGATGCTGGCGGTGATGGCCCGGCTGGAGAAGGGCGGCACGTACTTCTCGGTATCCAAGGTGTCCTCGGAGCTGCAGAAGCAGGACATCACCAATCCGGTGGCCAACGTGGCCGTCCACGCGGTGGCATACCTGCTGTTTGCGGTGTACACGCTGCCGGTGGTGCTTATTGTGCTATACTCCTTCGCGGACGGCGCCGCCATCCAGACCGGACAGCTCTCGCCGGGCAGCCTGACCCTGGACAATTATGTCCGGGTGCTGACGCAGCCGGCCGGTTTGCGGCCGTTCGTCGTCAGCGTGGTGTATAGCGCGCTGGCGGCTGTGATCGCGGTGGGCGGCCTGCTGTTCGTGGCCCGGCTGCTGCAGAAGTACCGGAACTGGGTGGCGTCAGTCTTTGAGTACCTGCTGCATATCCCCTGGATCCTGCCGTCCGCCCTGTTGGCGCTGGGCCTGATCATCAGCTACGACCACCCGAATCCGCTGGTGGGCGGGGCGGTCCTGACCGGGACCACGGTGATCCTGCTGATCGCGTTCGTCACCGTGAAGATCCCTTTCACCCTGCGGATGCTGAAGGCGTCGTTCGCCTCGGTGAATTCCTCGCTGGAGGAAGCCGCCGCCATCATGGGCGCCAAGACCCTGTACGTGTTCCGCCGGATCCTGTTGCCACTGGTGCTCCCGGCGGCAGCGGCCATCACCGCACTGAACTTCAACAGCCTTTTGGACGATTACGACACCGCCATCTTCCTGGCCCACCCGCTGGTCCAGCCACTGGGCCTGGTCATCAAGGCGAACACTGACGGTGCCGAGGGCACCGAAGGCGTCGCGAACACGTTCGTATACACCGTGCTGCTGATGGTCATCACCGGCGTCACGATGTACCTCGTCTATGGCCGGTCCGGGAAACGGCGCAGCCGGAAGCGCCTGCCGGAGGTTCCGCCGGCAAGCAGCATCGGAGCCGCAGATGTACCGCCGGCTGGCGGGACAGCAGCGTCCGGCGCCGACAGCAAGGTCCCTGCCGCGCCCGTGCGGTGACCGGGACTGACGCTTCACCCGGCAGAACCGCGGACGACGGCGGCGCGAGGGTTGCGCCGTCGGGCCAGGCCGAGCAGCCGGTCCCGGAAGGGCTGCGCACCTTCCGCGAGCGCGATGCGGCCCATCGCCGACGACGCCATACTCAGGGCGCGGGTCCGGAGCCGACGCTGCCTGTCGTAGGCGCGGAGCGCCTTGGTTTCGGGCAAGGTGTTGAGGAGGTCGCCGAGGGTCACCGCGTCCACCAGGGATTCACACGCGCCGCGGCCCAGGGTGGGCATCATGGCGTGCGCGGCATCGCCAATGAGCACGGCACGGCCACGCACGTAGGAGCCCAGCCGCGGAACCGTCCAAAGCCGCTGGACGAGGCACTCCCCGGGAGTGGCTGCGGCGAGGGTCCGGCGGATGGCCGGCGCATGGGTGGCATACCGCTCCCGCGCCTGGTCCAGTACTGACGCGGCGTCCATGCCGTAAGGGCCGGCCCCGGACCGGTAGCTGGCGTACCAGAAGGACCCCCCACGGGCGGCGGCCATACCGAAGAGATCGCCGCGGCCCCAGTATTCGCCCACCTCATCCTGGCTGACGGAAGTGGGAAGGGTCCCGCGAAGGGCCAGGTACGGCGTCAGGCGGGCATCCGTTGCGGCGCCCCACGCCTCCCGGCGGACCACGCTGTGCACTCCGTCAGCGCCCACCACCAGTCCGCCGTCTGCTGGCATCTCCCGGACATTTCCGGTGACCCGGCGGACGGTTGCGGGGACTGCTGCATCCAGCAACCGCAGGAGATCCACCCGGGAGATGCCGAACATGTCCCCCGCGTCCACCGTGATCCAGGGCTTGCCCTGCGCGTCCCGCACGGAGCCGCTGCCTGTCACCGGGCTGACCGCCTTCGCTTCGTCAAGGATGCCGAGCCGTGCCAGCGCATGCTGGGCGTTGGGCCACATTCCCAGGGCGTTGCCCACAGTGGGCAGCTCCGGCCGCTTCTCGTAGACAGTCACCTGGAACTTGTCCGGGTCCAGGCACGAGGCCAGGGCCAGCCCGGCGATGCCGCCGCCCACTATCGAGACTGTTTCCATGGGTTTAATTTACTACTTTTGTAGTAGCGCGGGAAGATGCCGGCGCTCCCTTTACTAGACTGGGGGCATGCCCGACCGCCGGACCCAACTCCTGGACGCCGCCCTGGCAGTGGTGGCGGACAAGGGGATGAAGGGGCTGACCCACCGGGCGGTGGATGCCGCAGCGGAACTCACCGAAGGAACCACCTCCAACTACTACCGGAACCGGGCCACTCTCGTGGACGCAGTACTGGAGCGGCTGCTGGAACTGGACGCCGGACTCCTGCGGGAGCAGGGGGCGGCAGGGCCGCCACGGAACGTCGAGGAACTCGCCGGCCGGCTGGCGGCAACGGTGGTGACGCTGGCCAGGCAGCATGGCGGTATGAGCCGGGCACGGATGGCCTTTTCACTGGACCGCCCGGAAGCCGTGACGGCCGGCCACCAGCTTCTGGTGGGCAACCTGGAACTGGCCCTCACCGCCATGGGCGTAGCGGATGCGGGAGCGCGTGCGCGGGATGTGGCGGACTACGGCGACGGTCTCCTGCTCCACCTGCTCACCGTCAGGCGGGACGAGCAGCCGGACGTGGCCGCCGTGGCCGCCGCCATCCGGCGCCTGCTGGGCCCGTAGCGGCCTTAGCCGCGGCCCGGCCAGCCGGTGTACGCCTCGGCGAGGTAGGCCATGCCGTGGCGGGAAGAGACCACCGAGTTGAGCTCGCCGAGCTGGCGGGCACGGGAGAAATCGTCCGCGTCGGCAGGGGTGTGGAGCATGGTGGTCATCCAGTAGGAGAACTGCTGCGCCTTCCACACCCGCTCCAGCGCGCGGTCGCTGTACGTGTGCTGCAGCCGGTCCGAACCGGCGTTGTAGTGGCTGTCCAGTCCCTCGAAGAGGACCTTGACGTCATGGATGGCCAGGTTCAGGCCCTTGGCGCCGGTGGGCGGAACGGTGTGCGCGGCGTCACCGGCCAGGAACAGGTTGCCGTACCGCATGGGAGTGTGGACGAAGCTGCGGAACGGCAGCACCATCTTCTCGATGACCGGGCCTTCCTTCAGTTCGAAGCCGTTGCCGTTGACCCGGCTGCGGAACTCGGCCCAGATCCGGTCGTCATCCCACTCTGCAACGTTTTCCTTGGGGTCGCACTGGAAGTACATCCGCTGCACCGTCTCGGTCCTCTGGCTGATGAGCGCGAAGCCGTTGGCGGAGTTGGCGTAGATCAGTTCGTCCGAGCTGCGCGGCGCCTCCGCCAGGATGCCGAACCAGGCGAACGGGTACTCGTGGAAGTACCACTTGCGGTTGGCCTCGGGAATCTGGAAACGGCAGTGGCTGCGGGAACCGTCAGCACCCACCAGGAAGTCGGCCTGGATCTCGTATTCGGCACCGTCGGCGTCGGTGAACCAGACCTTCGGCTTGCCCTCCAGGTCGTGGACGGAGGTGTCCGTGACGCTGTACCGGACGTCGCCGCCGTCGTCGTTCCGCCGTGCGGCAAGGTCGGTGAACACGTCCGTCTGCGGGTAGAGCCACACGGACTCGCCCACTAGGTCCTTGAAGTCGATGCGGTGGCTTTCGCCGTTGAAGCGCAGTTCGATGCCGTCGTGCCGGTCGCCGTGGGTCAGGACCCGGTCCGAAACCCCGCTGTCCACCAGGAGGTTGACGGTGCCGTGCTCCAGGATCCCGGCGCGGACGGTGCGGGCGATCTCGTCATGGCTGCGGACCTCGATCACGGTGGATTCGATGCCGGCCCTGGCCAGCAGGTGGGAGAGCATGAGCCCCGCCGGGCCGGCGCCCATGATGGCTACCTGGGTGGTGATGGTTTTCCGTGGCATGGCTGCGTCTCGCTTCGTTGCGGGCCCGGGGGCCAGAGGATTGCTTGGCACCCAGTGTGGGCCACGCGCGGTGACCGGCGTTACAGTGATTCCGTTGAATGGTTCACGAGTCCGCAAGGCGGCGGGCGATGCCCCGTGCCGCGGTCTGCAGCGCGGGCACCAGCGCCTGCAGCCGCATTTCCTGGAGCGGAACCACGACGCCGAGCGAGGCGACTGCGCGCTGGCGGCGGTTGAGGACGGGCACGGCAATGCCCCAGGTGTCCGGATCCACCACCCTCTTCAGCTGGGCGAAACCCTGGCGGGATGTTTCGGCCAGCAGCGTGCGGACATCGTCGCTGGTGAGCCTCCCGTCGGGATCGGAAAACTGGGCAAGGTAGCTGGCCTGGAGCCCCTTCTCCCGGTGCGCCATCAGCGCCAGTCCGGCGGAGGAAATGTGGATGGGCATCCTGCCTGCCACCTGCGCCCGGTTGGCCACCGAGCCCCGCCGCGAGAGCCGCTCAACGAACAACGCATCCCACCCGTCCAGCACCGCCAGGTTCACGTTCTGGTTGAGGACGTGCTGGATGTCCTCCATGAACGGCATGGCCGCCTGCCGCAGCGCCAAGGCCGGGGAGGCACGGTTTACCAGCTCCCAGAGCCGGAGTCCCGGGCGGACCATGCCGCCGGGGTCAGTCTCGAGCAGTCCGTGGCCGGCGAGCTGGCCCACCAGCCGGTGCGTGGTGGTCAGCGGCAGCCCGGCCCGTGCGGCCAGGTCGGAAAGCTGCAGGGCGCCGACGTCCTGCGGAAAGGCGGAGATCAGCCGGACTATCCGGTCCACCACCGAATCACCCGATTGTGAGTTCGCCACCGCCACACCTTCCGTTCAATGGGAAGTCCAGCGTACCGCGGCAGGGCCCGGGATGCCCGCGCGCTGGAACGACGGCCGTGGCTGGAAGGCGGTCAGGCCGGCGTCGTACCCTGTCCCTGACCCGGCCTGAGGCGGCGCCAAGCCGCGGGGGCCAGCACCACGGCAATGCCCACGGCGGCACCGATGACGGTTTCGATGATGCGGTCGCGCAGCAGGGCGGAGGGCGAGGCGGGGACCACCAGGAGGGTCGAGATGAGTGCCAGGGGCGTCACGAAGACCTGGGCCAGCAGGTACTGGCGGATGATGAACATCTCCGCACCGAACTGGCAGAGGGCCATCACCAGCACGGTCTGCCACGGCTCCAGGCCCAGCAGCAGGACCGCCGCCAGGACCAGCAGGCCAAGGACTGTGCCGACGATTCTCTGGACACCACGCCGTATCCGGTGCCGCGTGGTGTGGCCCACCAGCGGCACCACCGCGGCCACCATGGCCCAGTAGTTGTGCCCGAATCCCAGCTGCTGCCCGGCCCAGGTGGCCAGCGATCCCGCCAGCCCCGCCGCCACCAGGTAGCCGAGGCCTTCAAGCCAGGCGGCGCGTTTCTCCGCCGGCGTGCGCCGGATGCTGGGCGGCCACGTCCAGGGGGTGCGGTGGCTTGGCAGGATACGGGACGAAAACCCGATCAGCAGGCACAGAACGGTGGTGAGGACCGCAACCAGCATGCCTTCCCACAGTGGCGGCTGGTTGGGGATGGAGGCGATGGCGGCGAACGCAAAGATGTGGAAAAGGGACCCGCCCGGGCGCAGCCGCAGCCAGGAAATGGCCACGGAACAGCTGCCCGCCACCAGGGTGGTGGCCAGGACCAGGAGCCAGGTGGTGGCGGTGCGGTCAAGGCTGAAGGCGGCCTCCATCCTTGCGGCGAGGGTGGCCAGCAGCATCACCAGCAGCATGAGGAGCCCGGCCCGCAGCTGCAGCACGAAACGGGCGGCGTGCGGTTCGCCGCGGCCGTAGATTCCGGTGAAGGCGCCGAAGGACGCAAAGATGGCCAGGTCCAGCCGGCCCAGGAGCACCAGGGTGATCAAAGGGACGAACACGCCGGTGGCGCAGCGGAGGGCGGGGTGGTGGTCCTTGTTGCCTGGACCAATGCTGAACATCTCAGCAAGCAACTTCACGTGGGCAGCGCCTTCCTGCGGTAACCGGTTGTCCTGATGGGCGGCCGGCCGCACTGACGTTCCTGGTAAATCGTACGGCTGCGGCGCCCGAACCCGCCTCTTTAATTCCCTTGAATGGAATCGGCAGGCAATGCCGTAGAAACAGCAGCCCCGGATGCTTGGGACATGAAGCGCTTATCACGGGCCACGCCCGCCGCCGAACTGAGTTGCGAAGTCTGTGGCATGATGCCCGAGCCAACCAAAGCCCGCCTGACCCTCGCCAACGTGGCCGTGATGCTGCCCATCGAGTTGCTGGTCCATGCCGCCGTCGAGGAAACCCACCTGCCCTATGTCGCCAAGGTCCTGGTGCTCACGCTGACGGCCACTGTGCTGGTGATCTGGGTGGCCGAACCGTCCGCTGCCCGGATCCTGCGCGGCTGGCTGCACGCTCCGGCGCTGCGCCACCGACGGAAGCTGGGAGCCGCGCCCGCCCTGTGGCGGGCGCGCACGGTTCTGCGGGATGAGCCCGGTTCACTGGAGGGAATCACGGGCACCCTGGCCCGGAACGGCATCAACATCCTGGGCATCCACGTGCACCCGGTCCCTGGCGGCGTGCTGGATGAGTTTGTGTTGTCGGCTCCCGGCACCATGGGTGAACGGGAGCTGCTGGCGGCATTGCACGACGGCGGCGGCAGCCGTGCGCACGTGTGGCCCACCACCGCACTTGCCATGGCGGACGGTCAGACCAGGGCGCTCAGCCTCGCGGCCCGGATCGCCGACGCCCCGGACGAGCTGCCCCTCGCCGTGGCCGAGCTGCTGGGCGCGCGGATCGTCCCGTCGTCGGGCGTTCCCGTGAAAATGCCCGACGACGGGACCCACCTCAAGGTCCCAACGGCATGGCACGGGCCCCTCGTTTTCGCCCGGCCGGGCGAGCCCTTCACCCCGGCGGAATCGGCGCGCGCCCACCGGCTGGCCGAACTCGCGGAGATCCTGGCACACCGGCCCGGAGTTACATCCGGAGCGTGAGGGCGCCCGGCTCCATGGTCATCAGGACGTGCTTGCCCTCGCCCTCGTGGTCCCCGTCCAGCTGGTAGTCGTCCGCGTGTTCGAGGGTGATTTCCACAGACTTGCCCTGGAAGTATTCGACGGCGGTGTCCCGGTTCCGGCCCTTGCCGAGGATGCCCGCCAGCACGGAAAGCCAGCCCAGCTTGCCGTGGTGCGGGGCCAGCACGGCAATGTCCAGCAGACCGTCGTCCACCTTGGCATCGGGGAAGATCTCCAGGTTGCCCTGGACCTTCCCGCAGTTGCCCACCATCACGCTGCGGACACCGCGGTGCACCACCGTCTGGCCATCGATCACCACGGTGGCCTTGACCGGCTTGCCGGGCAGGTTGCGGATTCCGGCGTCCACGTAGGCCAGCCAGCCCACTTTGTCCTTCAGGTCCTCGTTGGTGTCCGCCATGATGGTGGCGTCATAGCCCACGCCGGCCATGACCAAGAAGAGCTGTTCCTTGTCCGGCTCGCTGCGCTTTGCGCGGACCACGTCGATCTTGCGTTCGGTGCCGCTCAGGGCTCCGGCCATGGCGCCGTCGTAATCCGTGACGTCCATACCCAGGTTGCGGGCCAGCAGGTTTCCCGTGCCCAGCGGCAGCAGGCCCATGGGGACGTCCCCGCCCGCCAGGACCTCGGCCACGCACCGGACAGTGCCGTCACCCCCGGCTGCGATGACGATGTCCGCTCCCTGCGCCAGGGCTTCCTTCGCCTGGCCCACACCCGGGTCCTCCTTGGTGGTCTCCAGCCAGATGGCCTCGCCCCAGCCGTTTTCCACGCAGTGCTTGGCCACCAGGCCGCGCACATCGAACTCCACCGGCTTGGCCGGATTGACGATGATGGCGGCGCGTTTGGGGGAGGTGGAGCTATTGGCAGTCATGGCGTCCTTCAGTGGCGGAATGGAAAGCAAGCTTCTGAGAGAAGAGTAGCCTGCCCGCCGCCGCCTTCCGGCCAAGTCCGGCTAGAGGGCCTTGACCGCCCCCAGCACCCGGGCGAGCGAATCCTTGGCGTCACCGAATAGCAGGGAGGTCTGAGGCTCGTACAGCAGTTCGTTTTCGATACCGGCGAAGCCAGGGCGCATGGAGCGCTTGAGGAACACCACCTGGCGCGCGGCAGAGACCTCCAGGATGGGCATGCCGTAAATCGGTGACCCGGAGGACGTCTTGGCCGCAGGATTCACTACGTCGTTGGCGCCCACCACCAGGGCCACATCCGCGTTCTTGAACTCAGGGTTGATCTCCACCATTTCCTTGAGGGACTCGTACGGCACGTTGGCCTCGGCCAGGAGCACGTTCATGTGCCCCGGCATCCGGCCCGCCACGGGGTGGATGGCAAAGTCCACCTCGATCCCCCGGGCTTCCAGCGCCTGCGCCAGTTCCGCCGCCGTATGCTGCCCCTGTGCCACCGCCAAGCCGTACCCGGGGACGATGATCACCCGCTGCGCATACCGCAGGAGCACCGCCACATCCTCAGGCGTGGAGGACCGCACCGGGCGTTCGCTCACGGCGGTGGATCCCGCCGTCGAACCTCCCCGGAACGCGCCGAACAGGATGCCCGCCACGCTGCGGCCCATCGCCGCCGCCATGGCGCGGGTCAGGATGGTGCCGGACGCCCCCACCAGGGTGCCGGCCACCACCAGCAGCACGTTGCCCAGCACCAGGCCGGACGCCGCGACGGCCAGGCCGGTAAAAGCGTTCAGCAGCGAAATCACAATGGGTACATCCGCGCCGCCCACGGGCAGCACCAGCAGGACGCCGGCCCCGAGGCCCAGGGCCAGCAGCAGCACCGCGAACGCCGTGGATCCGCTGATCACGACGGCGACGGCGGCCGCCACAGACGCCAGCAGTACCGCAGCCATCACCAAGGGCAGGCCCGGAAACAGCACCGGCCGGGTGGTCATCAGTTCCTGCAGCTTGGCAAACGTCACCCCGGATCCGGCGAAGGAGACCGCACCTACGAGGAGGGTGAACACGATGGCCAGCCGCACCCAGGGCCCCTCAGCATGCGGCAGTTCCAGGAGCGCCACCAGCGCCGCCGCACCGCCGCCCACACCGTTGAACAGCGCCACCAGCTGGGGCATCTGCGTCATCTTCACGCGCCGTGCCACCGGCGCCGCCACCGCGGATCCCACGGCGATGGCGCCCAGGATCCAGGGGATGTTCTCGAGCCGGGCGGAGAGGAACACGGTGACGACGGCGATCAGGGCACCGAAGGCACCGATCAGGTTGCCGCGGCGGGCGGTGCGGGGGGAGCTGAGCCCGCGCAGGGCGAGGATGAAGAAGACCGCGGCGGCCAGATAGAGCAGGGCGGTCCAGGCGGGCTCGAGGATGCTCATTTCCCGTCCGCCTTCTGCGCGGCGCCGGACTGCGCGGCACCCGTGCGGGAAGTGTCCTTCCTGGCGTGGAACATGTGCAGCATCCGGTCCGTCACCACGAAGCCGCCCACGAGGTTGGCTGTGGCCAGGACGACGGCGAGCAGGGCCACCGCGAGGACCCACGGGTCGGTGGCCTGGCCGGCAACGATGATGGCACCCACCAGGATGATGCCGTGGATGGCGTTGGCGCCGGACATCAGCGGGGTGTGCAGGGTGCTGGAGACCTTGGACACCACCTCGAATCCCACAAAGACGGCCAGGACCGTGATGGTCAGCAGGCTTATTCCGTCCATCAGAGCACCCCTTCCTGCCCGGCCCGGGCTGCTTCGCCGAGCAGCTCTGCGGTGGGCCGGTGCCGCACTTCGCCGTCGTGGGCAAAACAGGCCCCTGCCACCACCTCGTCCTCGAAGTCCAGGACGAGTTCCCCGTCCCGGACCACCAGCGCCAGGAGGTTGGCCACGTTCTTGGCATAGAGGCGGGAGGCGTCGGACGCCATGGCGGAGGCCGGGTCCTTCAGTCCCACCAGGGTCACGTGGCCGGCACCGTCGGCGGTGGGGACCGCGATGTCCTCGCCGGGAACCACGCCTTCCACGTTCCCGCCGGATTCCGCGGCGAGGTCTACGACGACCGATCCGGGCCGCATGCCCTGCACCATGTCCCGGGTCACCAGGAGCGGTGCCCGCCTGCCCGGCACGGCCGCCGTCGTAATCAGGACATCCGATTGTGCGACGTGCGGCGCGAGCAACTGCCGCTGCCGGGTGCCGGCGTCGGAACTGAGCTGGCGGGCGTAGCCGCCGGCAGCTTCCGCGGTTTCCAGGTCCAGGCGGATGAAGGTGCCGCCCATGGAAGCGACCTCGTCCGCGGAGGCGGGCCGGATGTCATTGGCGGACACCCGGGCGCCAAGCCGTTTGGCCGTGCCGATCGCCTGCAGCCCGGCCACGCCGGCGCCGAGGACCAGGACCCGCGCGGGCGGGACCGTTCCGGCGGCGGTCATGTAGAGGGGGAAGAACCTGGGCAGCCGGATGGCGGCCTCCAGCACGCAGCGGTACCCGGCCACCAGGGCCTGGGAGCTGAGCGCGTCCATGGACTGGGC
>Ga0160459_100270_pt1 | contig 25416 bp, 22 predicted proteins | sample HID1973K_E6MG_FD_108208 | JGI IMG/M metagenome (GOLD analysis project Ga0160459, IMG submission 108208) | Enriched mosquito-associated microbial communities from UW Madison campus, WI, USA - HID1973K_E6 MG | ecosystem: Host-associated > Arthropoda: Insects > Digestive system > Unclassified ... | reverse complement strand
TCGCTCGTCAGGACGTCGAGCGTCGCGCCGGTCAGCGCGCTGATCGGGTTGAAGCACAGGTTGCCCCAGAGCTTCAGCCAGATCTCGTCGCGGATGTTGTCGCGCATCGGCGCTTCCATGTCCGCCTTGGCCATCAGGTCGTGCAGCGCCTGCAGACGCGGCGTGATCTCCCCGCTCGGCTCGCCGATCGGAAACTTCTTGCCGTAGTGATGCTCGATGACGCCCGGCTCCGCGATCTCCGCCGCCGGCAGCAGCACGCAACCGATGGCCCGCTGCGGTCCGAACACGTCCCATTGCCGGCCGCCCGGATCGACGCTCTGCAGTTTCGTGCCTTCCAGCTCGCCGCCGTGCTTGTAGAAATACCAGTAAGGCAGTCCGTTGACGGCCGTGACGATCGCCGTTTCCGGGCCGAGCAGCGGCGGAATCAGGTCGACGACCGCCGGTATCGAATGCGCCTTCAACGCGATGATCACGAAATCCTGCGGCCCCAGTTCGGCGGGGTTGTTCGTGCAGCGCACCTTGACGACGTGCTCTTCACCGTCGATCCGAAGCTTGACGCCGTTCGCCTGCATGGCCGCCAGATGCGGGCCGCGCGCGACGAAACTGACGTCCGCACCCGCGCGCGCCAGTTGCGCACCCATATAGCCGCCGATCGCGCCGGCGCCGTACACGCAGATTTTCATGGTTCGTCTCCTGAGGGTTTGTAGCTTTTTAGCCTTCTGATATACAAGATACTACATTCCGTATCGAGCAAGGACAAGGCGAATCGTACATATGCGGACGAGCGAAAACCCGCATGCGCCAAGCGTGCCGCGGGTGTGCGATGTGGGAAGAAAACGCTTCGGTCAGGCCTCGACGGCCTGGCCCGTGATGTGAGTATGCGACGAGGATGCGATGAAGTGTGACCAGACATTCGCCGCGCTGGCACGCAGCGCGCGGTTCCTGCGCCGCACGAGCATGATGGTGCGCGAGGCGTCCGGCACGAGCGGGATAAAGCGCGACTGCGCGCTGTCGCATGCGGCGCGCGCGTGCATCGGCAGAATGCCGACGCCGAGACCGGCTTCGGCCATGCGCGCAACCGCCATCGCCTGCGTGAGTTTCTGACGCACCGCGCCGGTCACGCCGTGCAGCGCGAGCGCCGCTTCGATGGCGGCGAGGCTGCCGGTGTCGTCATCGAGAAGGAGAATCGGCGTTCCGCGCAGTTGCTGCCAGTCGATGCGCCCAGCCACGCTCAGCCGGTGCGACGCGCCGACGACCGCGGCAAAACCATCGGCGAAAAGCGGCTCGGCGGCGAGTTCGTCGAGACTGTCCGGCGCGATGACCACGCCCATTTCCGCCTCGCCCGAGCGCACGAGCTGCAAGACCGCGTTCTGCGGACGATCCATCACGACGACCGTGATGTCCGGCAGGCGCTCGCGACATGAACCGAGCAGCGCGGGCAAGACGCTCGCCGTCAGACCGCAACTGCTCGCGAGATTCACCACGCCCGGCTCACCGCCTTCCTGCGGGCGCGGTCTGAGCGTCGCTTCCAGTTCCTCGACGAGCGGCGCGATCCGCGCGAGCAGGCGGCGGCCGGTATCCGTGAGCGCGACCTGCCGCGTGGTGCGATCGAAAAGCCGCAGCGCGATTTCGTCTTCGAGTTCGCGGATGCTGCGGCTGACCGCCGATTGCGTGATGCCGAATTCGTCGCCCGCGCGCGTGAAGCTGCGATGCCGCGCGAGCGTGACGAACAGCCTCAGTTGATGCAGCGAGACGCTGAGTGACGGAAGCTGTTCGCGCGCCATGCCCCGGGCGCCTTACTGAACCGTCTTCGATGCGTCCCAGCCCGTCTGGAACGACGCATTGACCGGCGATTCCGACGACGTCTCGGTGACCGTGTTCTCGATCCAGCGGCGGCGCATCGGCGCGAGCACGAACTTGGCGCACAGGCCCGCCGCGATCGACGTGATCGCGGTAGCGATGAACACCGCGTTCCACGAGCCGATCGACGCGAGCACCGAGGCGAGCGGCACCAGCATCGACGCCGTGCCTTTCGCCGTGTACAGCGTGCCTGCGTTGGCGGCGGCGTACTTGCTGCCGAAGGTGTCGGCGCAGGTCGCCGGGAAGATCGAGAAAATCTCGCCCCAGCACAGGAACGTCATCGCCGCGAACAGCATGAACAGATACGGGTTGTGCCCGAACTCCATCAACCCGAGCAGCGCGACGCCTTCACCAAGGAAAATGAAGAACATCGTGTTCTCGCGGCCGATCTTGTCGGAGATGAAGCCGCACAGCGGACGCGTGAAGCCGTTGCAGAGGTTATCGATGGAAAGCGTCATCGCGAGCAGCGGCAGCGTGACGCCGAGCAGGTTCACCGGCATCTTCGCGAAGCCGTATTCCTTCGCGATCGGCCCGAACTGCGCGGTGGCGATCACGCCGCCCGCCGCGACGAACACGAACATCAGATACAGCACCCAGAAGAGCGGCGTACGCACCATCTGTCCGGTCGTGTAGTCGATTTTCGTCGACACGACGCGTTTCGCCGGCACGATGCCCTTGGGCGGATTCGGACGCACCAGCATCAGCGCGAGCAGGAAGATGCACACGCCCTGAAAGATGCCGAAGAACATGAAGGCCTGCTCGTAGCCCGAGCTCTGGATCATGTTGGAGATCGGAATCACCGTGACGGCCGCGCCCGCGCCGAAGCCCGCCGCGGTCAGACCCGCCGCGAGACCGCGCTTGTCCGGGAACCACTTGAGCGCCGTGCCGACGCAGGTGCCGTACACGCATCCCGCGCCGATGCCCGCGACCACCGCGCCGATATACAGATGGATGAGACTGGTCGCATGCGCGTCGATGATCCAGCCGAGCGCCGCGCAGATCGATCCGCCGATGACGACGGGTCGCGGCCCGAATTTGTCGACGAGCCAGCCTTCGACGGGCACGAGCCAGGTTTCAGTGACGATGAAGATGGTGAAGGCGGTTTGAATCGCCGCTTGCCCCCAGTGATGCTTCGCATCCATGGGTACGACGAAGAGTGTCCACGCGTACTGAAGATTGGCGACCAGCCCCATGCATATGATGCCGATCGTTAGCTGAAACCATCTGTTGTGATGACGCCCGTGCGATTGCCCGGACACAATCGTGTCTGCGCTTGCCATGTCTGTCTCCGTTATCTGTCTCAGCGCTCGTGTGGCGCTTGATGTGCTGCGAGAAGCCGGCGCATTGCGTCGGCGGCGAGCGGTCGGTCAGGGGAAATGCTCGGTCCAGGCAGCGTGGGCGTGAGGCCGCCTGTCCCGTATGTCGCGCGTCGTGCGCGTGGTGAATTGGGCGATCGATTCGCACATCTGGCAGGCATCCGCGTCAGGCGATCGACAAATCATTTCAAGCGATTCCCAATAAAGTTCGGATAATTGATGTGGCCCTTTTCGGGCTTCGTGTGTTGCGGAGTGATGCTTTTTGACGCTGTGCAGCATGAAGGCCAACGCTCGGGGTTCAGCATGGCCGTTCGTGCTAACCACGACTGTCCGCCTTACAACGATCCAAGGCGTGAAAGCATCGTGGAGGAGAAAAACGATTAAGGAAAGTAAGAAAAAATTATTGTATAAATTAGGTATCATTAATGGATGAAGGATTGCCGTGCTGCGCAACGCCACCCTGCGTCAACTGAAGATCTTCGAAACCGTCGCCCGACGACTCAGTTTTTCCCGCGCCGCCGAGGAGCTGTACCTCACGCAGCCCGCAGTATCGACGCAGGTCAAGCAGCTGGAGGAGCATGCCGGGTTGCCGCTGTTTGAGCAATTAGGGAAAAAAATCTACCTGACGCCCGCCGGGAATGAAATGCTTCATTACAGCCGGTCGATTCTGGAGCAGTTCCGCGAGGCGGACGACGCGATGGCGCGGCTCAAGGGAATTTCGGGCGGCACGCTCAACGTCGCGGTGATCAGCGCGGGCGACTATTTTTTCCCCCGATTACTGGCGGCTTTCACTCGCCGCAATACCGATGTCAGGCTCAATCTCGCAGTGCACAACCGCGAGGAACTGCTGCATCAGCTTTCCGATAATCTGACCGATCTCGCCGTGATGGTGCGCCCGCCGCGCGACATGGATACGGTCAACGTGTCGTTCGCGCCGCATCCGTATGTGATCGTCGCGCCGCCGGATCATCCGCTGGTCGGCCGGAAGAACGTCCCGCTCGAAGCGCTCGCCGATGAACCGTTCATCGTCCGGGAGCGCGGTTCGGATACCTGGAATTCGATGGAAGAAGGCTTTGCCGGCCGGCTTTCGAACCTGAATGTCGCGATGGAGATCACCAGCACCGAAACGATCAAGCAGGCGGTGATCGCGGGCATGGGCGTGAGCTTTCTGTCCGCGCACACGATCAGCATGGAATTGCAGGTCGGGAAGCTGGCGGTGCTCGATATCGAGGGTTTTCCCGTGATGCTCAACTGGTTCGTCGTGCACCGGAACAACAAGCGTCTGCCGCCGGTGGCGCTCGCCTTCAAGCAATTTTTGATCGAAGAAGGCGCTGCGCAGATCGAAGCGATTACGCAGATCGTCGCGAAGACGGGTAAACCCAATACATAACGCTTGATGAATACATAAACAAAAAAGGTTTAACTATCGTATATGGATCGTGTTCCCTATTCTCCATTCATGCCCCACGGCCATACAGGAGACGATCATGATCCACGCAACGCACCACGATGACCGCGAAGTCCAGGCGCAAGTCTGCGCGTTCAACACCGCTTTCGAAGAACTCGACCTGATGTTCCGTTGGGATGCACATACGTATCGCTCGCTCGCGTCGGCGGACAGCGATTACGGCAAGATCGCGCGGTTCGTCGAATCGCACTGTCCGCATCTGCTGAAGGCGTACAGCGCGGAGTTTCTCTGCCAGGCGATCGTCGAGCGCAAGAATTCGACTATCGAAGCGTGCCGGCAGAACACCGTTCAATATGAAGACAGCACGCAACGGGCGCGGCTTTGGCGAGCGCGCAACCAGGAAACGGCGCGCGTCTGACAGTTCACTGATATCGATGCGGGCGGTCCGGATTCTTCGGACCGCCGTTTTGCGTTCGGTCGCCGAAGGTGATGCGCCGCGGATGCCCGCGGCGGCTGCATGACCTGCGGCATCAGGGCGTCAGCGCGATCCAGACGGCTTTCGGCTCGGTGAAGTTTTCGATGGCGACATCGCCATGTTCGCGGCCGAAGCCCGAATCGCCGCCGCCGCCCCAGGGCAGGCGCACATCCGTGAAGCCGTAGGTATTCACCCAGACCGTGCCTGCCTTCAGTTCGGCGGCCATCCGATGCACGCGGCCGATATCCGCGCTCCACACGCCTGCGGCAAGACTATAGGCGGTGCCGTTGGCGATGCGCAGCGCGTCGGCTTCGTCATCGAAGGGAATGACGCTCGCGACCGGCCCGAAGATCTCTTCCTGCGAAATTCGCATCTCGTGCTCGACGTTGGCGAACACGGTAGGCTCGACGAAATAGCCGCGCTCGCCCACGCGCTTGCCGCCCGCGACGAGCGATGCGCCCTCTTCCTTGCCGATATCCACATAGTCCAGCACGCTCTTCATCTGTTTGGCCGAAATGAGCGGACCCATATTGGTTTCGCGTTTGGACGGATCGCCGAGCTTGATCGTCTGCGCGCGCTGGGCGAGGCGCTCGACGACTTCGTCGTAGACAGCGCGTTGGGCAAGAATGCGCGAGCCCGCCGAGCAGACTTGTCCGGCGTTGAAGAAGATGCCCGACGCGGCGGCGCGCACGGCGCTATCGATATTCCCGTCCGCGAAAATCACGTTGGCGGACTTGCCGCCGAGCTCCAGCGTGACGCGCTTGAAATTGCCCGCCGCGCCTTGCAGGATGCCACGCCCGACGGACGGCGAACCGGTGAACGTCACCTTGTCGACGCCCGGATGCGCGACGAGCGAATCCCCGACGACCGAGCCCTTGCCCGTCACGATGTTGAGCACGCCAGGCGGCACGCCCGCTTCCAGCGCGAGCCGTCCGACCATCAGTGCGGAGAGCGGTGTGATTTCTGCTGGCTTCACGATCAACGTGCAGCCGCATGCGAGCGCCGGCGCGATCTTCCACATGCCGATCATCAGCGGAAAATTCCACGGGACGATCGCCGCGACCACGCCGACGGGCTCGCGCACGGTGTAGGTGAGCGCATCGGGGCGCGCGGGCACGACCTGTCCGTTGATCTTGTCGCACCAGCCGGCGTAGTAGGCGAGCGTATCGATGGCGGCGGGCACGTCCTGGCGCTGCACGCCGGCGATCGGCTTGCCTGCGTCGAGACTTTCGAGGGCCGCCAGCTCTTCCTGATTTTCGCGAAGCAGGTCGGCGAGCTTCATCAGGATGCGGCCGCGCTCGGCGGCGCGGATCGCGTTCCAGGGCTTGAGCGCGGCGCCCGCCGCCTGCACCGCGCGATCGACATCAGCCGGTGTGCCTTGCGCCACGCGCGCGATGGGGTTTTCGGTCGCCGGGTCCAGGTTGGTCGAGTACTCGCCGCCACTCGGCGGGACGAATTCGCCGTTGATCAGCAATTCGTAGCGCTTCAAGTCCGCTGTGCTTTCCATGTCTCACTCCATGTGCTTTTAAGAACTAGTTCATGTTGGAGCAGAAATTCCATTCACGAAAGCAAAACATTTTTATCATTTGCATAGGGCGGAATGTATGGGGGAATATAGCGGTGGGTCGGTCCGTCTGTCGCGTCGTTTCGGCGTAGGGTGGCGCTATACTTCCCGCCTTCCATATCGCCGCGAGGCATCAAGCAATACGTATGAACGCACTACCTCCCTGTCCGCAATGCCACTCGGAATTCACATATGAAGACGCTGGCATGTACATCTGCCCCGAATGCGCGCACGAATGGTCCACGCAGATAAGCGCTGCGTCGGAGCCCGTCGCAAAGGTTTATCGCGATTCCGCAGGGAACGTTCTTCATGATGGAGACACTGTGACTGTCATAAAGGATCTCAAACTCAAGGGCGGTGGTGGAGTGGTCAAGATGGGCATCAAAGTCAAGAACATTCGCCTCGTTGATGCCGATCATGACATCGACTGCAAGATCGAAGGGTTTGGTGCTGTGAGCCTTAAGACGGAGTTTGTTAGAAAGGTTTGAGGTATTTGCGCGGCATGGAGCGCTTCGGCCGATGCGCGCGAGCGATCTCCTGCTTTCCTGGTCCTATTTGACGCACGATTTTGATAAAGGCGGGGCGCCCTTGCATTGAGCTTGCGGGCGCGCTCAACGCGACATGAATCAAAATCAATGGTCAAAAGAAAATCCTTGAAAATTTCATTTGCATTCCGAATCAGTATTTCGGCAATATTTTTAGCTTAAAAGTGCTCCATGGGTGGGCGATTGGTCAAAGACCGCCGACTCAACAAGCGCCGTCGACATAGCCAGGGATGACTGAATTTCTAACCGGAGAATACTGATCCATGCTCAAGCCCGTTCCTGTCTTGATCTCGTGTCTTTCTTTGTTGGCGGCTTGCGCGCAACCGCATCCGCCGAGCGCAAATGCATCCGCGAATCAACCTGCCTCGCAGCCCGACGCGCGGATCGGCCTTGCAAATCCGGCATCCGTGAATTGCGCTCGCCAAGGTGGAACGCTGCAAATCGTCGATACCAGCAACGGCCAGCTCGGCATGTGCCGCTTTCCCGATGGCCAGTCATGCGAGGAATGGGCGCTACTTCGCGGCGAATGCTCAGTTGGTCCAAAGTAGTGGGTCTCTAACCAGGTCGCGGGACCGATATTTTTGAGACACGTCCGATGGAGACGCAACCCGGTTCATCTCAAAATTAATCCTGTCCGAAACGCAACCGAGGTGAAACAGTCATGAGCCCCTTCTTCCTGATCGATGTCGCAGCGCTGTCCCGCCAGGCTGCTCTGCCGCGCAATCCCCTGCAAGAAGCCGTTCCGACGACGATGATCGAAACGCTGGTCCGTCTGCTCACTTCACTGTTTCACTGATCGATGTGCGCGTAGGCGGTCGACTGGACGCAGGTCGTGCCTCTACGTGATCAGCCCGTTCCGGCGCATCGGCGCGGTACACGTCGACCATGCCGATATGCGTCTTCACTCGATTGCGGCTGTTCACTGACCGTCCGCTGGCAGTCGGCGGCGAGCGCCTCGTGTCGGTGCCCGAAGCGGGACCATGACATGACAACAGGCAGATGCACCTGCGGATAAACGGGAGCACTGCGATACAAAGTGGCAGACGTTTAAGACTTGTCTGATGGGACCTCGATACCATGTTGCTCAGAATTTTCAGCTCGAACGCGAGTTTCGTGCCGCGATGCCGTTGGCGCTGATCGTTTCGTCGAAATTCTCTGAGCCCACGTCCCGAACAACGGGAAGGAAGTATCGTGTTTCTGACACCCGCTCAACGCAAGTCCCTGATGGAATCAACCATTCCGCATAAGGGCGCCGGCAGCCGAATTGCCGCCATCGATGCCGTCGTCGCACGGCTGCGTCACGAAAATCCCAACGCGTTTCACTCCACACAATCGCTCGAACAGCGGGTGTTCTTTCACGCGCCAGACAGCGACATTCCGCATTTCGCTGCGGTCAAGCCGCTGTCTCACAGCTCACAGCGTGAAGGCCGCTCCGCCAACTAAACCGCAGCCAGCGTCGCGTCCGGCATCAGCTTGAAACGCCGTGCGATCGACAGCGCAAAGGCGCCGGCGCGCGAGCAGCGGCGCGCCGTCTGCGCCATCGTCTGGACTGTCGACCGCTGTGCAGTTGCGGCCTTACGCCCTTATCCCAAATTTCTCTGATTCGTCCGATAGGCGGAGATCTGACGCGCTCCTACCATCTCACAATTGGCAATTAGTTACAGGGGAGTAAGGGTGGCGACAGTCGTCTCGCGCTCGAAGAGCGATCTGTATATCGTGATGCGGCGCGGCGCGCTGCGTGCCATCGTTGGCACCGCCTGCGCGGCGGTCGCGCTCTCGTTGGCTGCCGGCCTTGCGCTGGGGCACTACAGCGCCGCGCCGCTGCGCGTCCGCCACGAGCCTGCGAGGTCTTCCTTCGCCCCGTCCGTCGCATCCCCCTCCCCTTATGCGGCAGCCGAGTTCGCGCGCCTGCAGGCCGCGAATGCCTCGCTGGATGCGCGCGCCGAGCAGCTCGCCGCGCAACTGGACGCCCTCAGCGCGTTTGACCAGCGCCTGCGCGCGCGATCGCCGCTCGCGACCGCCACGAAGGCAGTCGCAGGGACGTCAGCGCGCGGGGCTTATAGCGATGCCGAGGGCGGCCCGGAACTGCCGCCGCGACCTTGCCAAGCCGCCGGCGCGCATCCAGATCCGCAAGTCGCCCGCGGCGAACTCGACTGCCTCGCGGCGACGCTCGCCACGCTCGAACAGGGCGTAGCCGAGCACGAGGCGGCACTGCGGGCGTTCCCGGGGCGCCGTCCGCTCATGCTCGGACGCACCGGTTCCCCGTTTGGAAACCGCCTCGACCCGTTCACGCACCATCCGAGTTTCCATCCGGGCGTGGATCTGGTCGCCCCGACGGGCACCCCGATCCTCGCGGCCGCCGGTGGCCGCGTGATCCACGCTGGGCCGATGCCCGGCTATGGCAATACCGTCGAGATCGATCACGGTAACGGCTTTATAACGCGCTACGCTCATGCCTCGAAGATCGAGGTTCGCGTCGGACAGCGTGTACAGCCGCGCGAAGCGATCGCTGAGGTTGGCTCGACCGGTCCGCACCTGCACTTCGAAGTGCGCGTGGGCGGCCAACCGGTCAACCCGGCCGACTATCTCGCGCTTTTTGCGAACGATTCCGATGCGTGAAATTCGCCCGATGTTCGGGATAGAAGTAACAAGGAATACGAAATAACGTGGCGATAACACAGGCTTCGGACGCCCGATCTACCGACATTCCTGAACTGTCCCCGAATGCACTTGTCAGGGACAGAAAGCAGCCCTGCTGATCGCCTGATTCAACGAAGAAAATGAATGGTGGGCCGGGTGGGGCTCGAACCCACTATCGGTCGATTATGAGTCGACAGCTTATACCAGTTAAGCTTCCGGCCCTTTTGCACGCAAAGGGCAAAAAGAAAGCGCCACTATCGGCGCTTTCTGTTACTTCCGAACATTGCGCAGCGCGGCTTTCGAAGGGTAGCGAGTTTGCCTCACAACGCCTCTCAAAACAAGTCCCTGTCAGTTCCCTTCCAGGAATGACTTCAACTTGTCCGACCGACTCGGATGCCGCAGCTTGCGCAGCGCCTTCGCTTCGATCTGGCGAATCCGCTCTCGCGTGACATCGAACTGCTTGCCGACTTCCTCGAGCGTGTGATCCGTGCTCATCTCGATCCCGAAGCGCATGCGCAGCACTTTGGCTTCGCGCGGCGTCAGCGAGTCGAGCACATCCTTCACGACATCGCGCATCGACGCGTGCAGCGCCGCATCGGACGGAGCGACGGTATTCGTGTCCTCGATGAAATCGCCGAGGTGCGAATCGTCGTCGTCGCCGATCGGCGTTTCCATGGAGATCGGCTCCTTCGCGATCTTCATGATCTTGCGGATCTTGTCTTCCGGCATTTCCATCTTCTCGGCCAGCGTCGCCGGGTCCGGCTCGAGACCGGTCTCCTGCAGAATCTGACGCGAGATGCGGTTCATCTTGTTGATCGTCTCGATCATGTGAACCGGAATGCGGATCGTGCGCGCCTGGTCCGCAATCGAACGCGTGATGGCCTGACGGATCCACCACGTCGCATAAGTCGAGAACTTGTAACCGCGCCGATATTCGAACTTGTCCACCGCCTTCATCAGGCCGATGTTGCCTTCCTGGATCAGGTCGAGGAACTGCAGCCCACGGTTCGTGTACTTCTTCGCGATCGAAATCACGAGCCGCAGGTTCGCCTCCGTCATTTCGCGCTTCGCCTGACGCGCCTTCAGTTCGCCGGCGGCCATCTGACGGTTGGTTTCCTTCAGGTCCTTCAACGGCAGCACGACGCGCGCCTGCAGATCGAGCAGACGCTGTTGCTGTTCGCGGATCGCCGGAATATTGCGCTCCAGCACCGCGCTGTACTCGTGCCCTTCCGCAACGACCTTGTCGGACCATTCGAGATCGGTCTCGTTGCCGGGGAAGCGCGTGATGAACTCCGCGCGCGGCATGCCGCACTTGTCGACCACGGTATGCAGAATCTGCCGCTCGACCTGCCGCACCTCGTCCACTTGCGCACGCAACGTGTCGCACAGACGCTCGACGGTGCGCGCCGTGAAGCGGATGTTCATCAGCTCGGTCTGGATGGCTTCCTGCGCCTTCAGATACGCCTTCGACTTGTAGCCTTCCTTCTCGTAGGCGCGGCGCATCTTGTCGAACCATTCGCTGATCAGCGCGAACTTCTCGAGCGACTGGGCTTTCAGCGCTTCCAGCTGCGCGGCGTTGGCGCTGGCCTGCGCGCTGCCGTCGTCCTCTTCTTCCTCTTCCTCGTCGCTCTCTTCCTCGGTTTCCTCCTCCTCGGATTCGATCGCCTCCGCTTCCTGCTCGGAGAAACCGTCCGTGTCCTGCGCATTCGGATCGAGCAGGCCATCGACGAGTTCATCGACGCGCACTTCCTCGTTCTGGACGCGCTCGGCCATCGCCAGGATGTCCGCGATGGTGGTCGGGCAAGCGGAGATCGCCATGACCATGTGCTTGAGACCGTCTTCGATCCGCTTGGCGATCTCGATTTCGCCTTCGCGCGTCAGCAGTTCGACCGTGCCCATCTCGCGCATGTACATACGCACCGGGTCAGTCGTGCGGCCGAATTCGGAATCGACCGTGGAAAGCGCGACTTCGGCTTCTTCCTCGACTTCGTCGTCGGAGGAGGCATTCGGCGCGTTGTCGTTCAGCAGCAGCGTTTCGGCGTCGGGCGCTTGCTCATACACCGCCACGCCCATGTCATTGAACGTGCTGATGATGCCTTCGATCGCCTCGGTTTCCGTGAAGTTGTCGGGCAGATGATCGTTGATCTCGCCGTACGTGAGGAAGCCGCGCTCCTTGCCGAGCTTGATGAGCGCGCGCAGCTTGCCGCGCCGCTCCTCGAGTTCCTCGACGGTGCCGGGCGCGCTCGACGAGAACGCGTCCTTCAGCAGTGCCTTTTCCTTCGCGCGGCGATCGCGAGCCCTGGCCTTCTCGACCTTCGCCGCGGGAGCGGCGCCAGACTCTGCGTTTTGCATTGCGTCGTCTTCGACGGATACATCGTTCAGCTTTTTCGTCATGGAGTTCGCCATACCGGCTTTAGTCTCGACTCGCGGCTGCTGGACAACAGCCGATGGAACCGTGAATACCCAATCTGCGCACGCTGCTTCGTCCTGCGTGCCCTGCCCGGGGCGCCATCGCGGATCGAACGAGTGTGAATCGTCTTCTCGCCCTACCCTCAATAGCAGCCGCTTCCCTTATGCCCGTCTGTTCGTCGGCGTGCTTACCGGCCCGTTTCGTGTGATTTATGCGGCGCGCACCACGTATGAGCACACCGCACCGCATCTCGAAACGTCGATTCAGCCCGCGCCCTCCTGCTTCTATCCCGCCCCTCTTCCTCTACCCGAAAACGCCTCAACAGTTGACAAAAAGCAATCCTTTTTGAACTTTCGATTATAGCATTCTCATTTTCCGGCATCCCGGCTCGCGCCCCGTCCAGCCTTGATCTGAGCGACTTTCGTCGACAGATCCGAGAACTCCGCGACCTCTTCCGCCGACAGACTCGACTGCCGCGCCAGTTGATCCAGCCGCGCGCGATAGCTGTCGTGCCGTAGCTTCACCACGGTCGCCTGCAACTCCTCGGCAAGCAGGCGCTTCTGTTCCTCGACGCGCTGCGCCGCGTCCTCGTCCGACGGATCGCGCATCAGCAAATCGCGAACGTTTTCATCATAGGCGAGAATTTCCTGGAAGATATCTTCGTACGTGGGCGCATTTGCTGCATTTCTCAAGACGTCCGAGAGCATCTGGAATTCCGCCTCGCCGCCGAGTTCGCGCGCGTGACCGATCACTTCGCTGAAAATTTCGCCGTGCTCGGTCATGGTGACGAGGGTGCGCTCGCTGTCCTGATCGAGCGCCACCGCGATGCCCGGATACATCACCAGGTTGCGCAAGGCGCGTTGCTCCTGACCCGTCACGCGGCGGCGCTCGCTCTTCGGCACGTTCGCGCGGGCGACCGCCGCGGCGCGCGAATCGATGTCGCACAGCGCGGCGATCTCCGTGAACGGCGTGTCGAGCCGGTCCGCGAGCATATGCAGGATCTGCACCCGCAGCGCGTTTGCGGGCAGCGCCTGCAGCAGCGGCTTGGCGTCGAAGAGCGCTTTCGCGCGGCCTTCGGGCTGCTCCAGTTCCTTGTCGTTCAGCACCTCGTTCAGCAGGAATTGCGACATCGGCATCGCGCGATCGATCTGCTCGCCGAATCCGTCGGTGCCGAACTCGCGGACGTAGCTGTCCGGATCGTGCTCCTTAGGCAGGAACAGAAATTTGATCGTCCGGTTGTCCGCCGCGTGCGGCAGCGCCGCCTCCAGCGCGCGGCGCGCGGCGCGCCGGCCGGCCGAATCGCCGTCGAAACTGAACACCACGGTATCCGTCTGACGAAACAGCTTTTGCACGTGGATCGGCGTGCAGGCCGTGCCGAGCGTCGCCACGGCGTTCGCAAACCCGAGTTGCGCGAGTGCGACGACGTCCATATATCCTTCGACGACGAGCACGTAGCCCAGTTCGCGAATCGCCAGACGCGCCTCGAACAGCCCGTACAGCTCGCTGCCCTTGCTGAACAGCGGCGTCTCCGGCGAGTTCAGATATTTGGGCTCGCCGCCGTCGAGCACGCGCCCGCCGAAGCCGATCACGTTGCCTTTCACGTTGCGGATGGGAAACATCACGCGCTCGCGAAAGCGGTCGTAGCGCCGTGCCTGTCCTTGCGAATCGGTCTTCTCGCTGACGATCACGAGCCCCGATTCCACCAGGTTGTCATTCCGATAATCGGGAAACGCGGTTTCGAGGTTCTGCCAGCCGTCCGGCGCATAGCCGAGGCCGAAACGCGCCGCGACCTCGCCCGTCAGACCGCGCTTCTTCAAATAAGCGATGGCGTTCGGCGCGCCGCGCAGTTGCTTGCGATAGAAATCGCAGGCGGTCTGCATGACTTCGGTCAACGCGACGCTGACCGCCTTGCTCGGCGCGCTTTCGCCGCCGCCGCTGCCGCCACGGAAGCCATTCGATGGCTCCTGCGGCACCGTCAGCCCCGCGCCTTGCGCGAGGTCCTTCACGGCCTCGGGGAAGGTCAGACCCGTGTGCTCCATCAGAAAGCCGATCGCGGTGCCGTGCGCGCCGCAGCCGAAGCAGTGATAGAACTGTTTGGTCGGGCTGACCGTGAACGACGGGCTCTTCTCGTTGTGGAACGGGCAGAGCCCCATGAAGTTCGCGCCGCCCTTCTTCAACTGGACGTAGCGGCCCACCACGTCGACGATGTCGACGCGGTTGAGCAAATCCTGCAGGAATGCGTGCGGAATCACCGATCGAATAAGCTGCGGCGGTTACTTGGCGAGTGCGGCCTTCACCTGCGCCGAAACCGCGGTCATGTCGGCCTTGCCGGCAAGTTTCGGCTTGAGCACGCCCATCACCTTGCCCATGTCCTGCGGACCGGCGGCGCCTGTCGCGGCGACGGCGGCCTGGACCTCGGCGGCGATCGCTTCGGCGGAGAGCTGTTCGGGCATGTACGCCGCGAGCACCACCAGTTCCGCTTTTTCCTTGTCGGCGAGATCGGTGCGGCCCGCGGCTTCGAACTGGCTGATCGAATCCTTGCGCTGCTTGATCATCTTGTCGATGACGGCGGTGATGCCCGCGTCGTCGAGCGTGACGCGATCGTCGACTTCGCGCTGCTTGATTCCCGCGAGCAGCAGGCGAATCGTGCCGAGGCGCTCGGTTTCCTTTGCGCGCATGGCCGTCTTCATGTCGTCGTTGATCTGGTCTTTGAGGCTCATCTTTCACCCGTTGCAATTGCGAAAATATGGATTCCGACCGGCGTCTGGGCTATCCCGCGAAAGCAAAAACCCGCTTGGGAACGCTTCCTCAAGCGGGACTTTTCGCGGGTCGTTCCAGCGCCTGCCAGAGCGGAGAGGACCCTCCTCCGATGACCGTCTGAGTATAGCAAACGGGTTCGCGTTTCGAGACTCGCCAAAACCCCCGGCCAGGCGTGCTCAGGCGGTGTTCGTCGCGCCTCGCACGGACTCGGCGGCGGCCTTTCCGGCCGCCACGCCCGACGCCCACGCCCACTGGAAGTTGTAACCGCCGAGCCAGCCGGTGACATCCACCGCCTCGCCGATGAAATAGAGTCCGGGCATGCGTTCGCTCATCATCGTCGCCGACGAAAGCTCGCGCGTGTCGACGCCGCCGCGCGTGACTTCGGCCTTGCGATAGCCTTCGGTGCCGCTCGGCGTGAGCGTCCAGTCCGACAGCGACGCGCCGAGCGCCTTCAGGGTGCGGTCGGGCAGATCGGCGAGCCGCGCATCGACGGACACGCGCTGCGCCTCGAGCCACACATGCGCGAGACGCGCCGGCACGTGCTCGCCCAGAAAATTGCCGATCTGCTTTTTCGAGCCCGCTTTCGCCTCGATCAGCATCTGGGTGGCGTCGACATCGGGAAGCAGATCGACGTGAATCGGCTCCGACGTATTCCAGTAGCTCGAAATCTGCAGCACGCCGGGCCCCGACACGCCGCGATGCGTGAGCAGCAAGTCCTCGTCGAACTCGCCGCGTGTCTTGCCCTTTCCCGCGCTGATGCGAACCGGCAACGAGAGTCCCGAAAGCGCGGCGAACGGCGCCCAGTCAGCCGACGTGAACGTGAGCGGCACGAGCGCCGGACGCGTATCGACGAGCGTGTGGCCGAACTGCTTTGCGACGCGATAGCCGAAATCCGTCGCGCCGATCTTCGGAATCGACAGGCCGCCGGTCGCGATCACGAGCGCCGCCGCGCCGATCGCGCCCGCGCTCGTATCGAGCGCGAAACGCGCGCCGTCGTGCCGGATCTCATGCACGGCGACCGGACGCCGCCACGCGACGCCGCCCGCATCGCACTCGCTTTTCAGCACATCGATGATGGTGTCGCTGGAGTCGTCGCAAAAGAGCTGGCCCTTGTGCTTCTCGTGCCATTTGACGCGGTACTGCTTGAGCAGCGCGAGAAAATCGCGCGGCGTGTAGCGCGCGAGCGCGGAGCGGCAAAAATGCGGATTCGCCGACAGAAAATTGGCCGGCTGCGCATTGACGTTGGTGAAGTTGCAGCGTCCGCCGCCGGAGATGCGGATTTTCTCGGCGAGACGTTCGGCGTGGTCGATGAGCACGGCGCGGCGCCCGGATTGAGCGGCCACGGCCGCGCACATCATGCCGGCCGCGCCCGCGCCGATGACGGCGATATCGAAGGATTCCATGGCGCGCATTTTACCTTCGGCACGCGCGTTGACGCCCGCTGCTATACTTTTCTGTTACTCCAAGGCATTGAATCCATGCTCGTTCTCGGCATCGAAAGCTCCTGCGACGAAACCGGCCTCGCCCTCTACGACACCGGGCGCGGCCTGCTTTCGCACGCCCTTCACTCGCAGATCGCGATGCATCGCGATTACGGCGGCGTCGTGCCGGAACTGGCTTCGCGCGATCACATCCGGCGCGCGCTGCCGCTGCTCGAAGAAGTGCTCGAGCAATCCGGCGCGCAGCGTGGCGACATCGACGCCATCGCGTTCACGCAGGGACCGGGACTCGCGGGCGCGCTGCTGGTCGGCGCAAGCATCGCCAATGCGCTCGCGATGGCATGGGATAAACCGACCGTCGGCATCCATCATCTGGAAGGGCATCTGCTGTCGCCGCTGCTCGTCGATGCGCCGCCGCCGTTTCCGTTCGTCGCGCTGCTCGTGTCGGGCGGCCACACGCAACTGATGCGCGTAACCGACGTCGGCGTGTACGAGACGCTCGGCGAAACCCTCGACGACGCCGCCGGCGAAGCCTTCGACAAAACCGCGAAGCTGCTCGGCCTCGGCTATCCGGGCGGGCCGGAAGTGTCGCGGCTCGCGGAGTTCGGCACGCCCGGCGCGGTGACGCTGCCCCGTCCGATGCTTCATTCCGGCGATCTCGATTTCAGTTTCAGCGGCCTGAAAACCGCCGTGCTCACGCAGAGCCGCAAGCTCGGCAACAACGTATGCGAGCAGGCGAAGGCCGATCTCGCGCGCGGTTTCGTCGATGCTGCCGTGGATGTGCTCGTCGCCAAATCGCTGGCCGCGCTGAAGAAGACGGGCTTGAAACGGCTGGTCGTGGCGGGCGGCGTCGGCGCGAACCGGCAGTTGCGCGAAGCGCTGTCGGCGGCGGCGAAGAAGCGCCGCTTCGACGTGCATTACCCCGATCTCTCGCTGTGCACCGACAACGGCGCGATGATCGCGCTCGCCGGTGCGCTGAGGCTTTCGCGCTGGCCGGAGCAGGCCGTGCGCGACTACGCGTTCACCGTGAAGCCGCGCTGGGATCTCACCTCGCTCGCGCGCGCCTGAAGCTGTCTACTTCGGCGGATTGAACGGCTGCACGATCGCCCGGAACACGGGCAGCGTCTCGCAGCGGTCGCTATGGCCGATGAGCGTCGGCCAGCGCGTCGAACTGAACAGCTCCGGATGCGCCTCGCGCGCGAAGCGCAGCGCGCAGGCCACGGTGATGTCGGCGTGCCCGATCGCATCGCCGAACCAGTAAGGCGTCGCACGCGCGGCGCGGTCCGCTTCGAGCGCGTTCAACACGCGCTCGACCTGCCCCGTGCAGCGATCGAGCCACTTCTGCGATCTTTCCTTGTGCAGCACGCGTTCATAGACGAGCGCGACGGCCTTGTCGGCCAGGCCTGTCGCGAGCGCGCAGACCTTCAGCGCTTCACGCCGCTGCGGGCCGCCCGGCGCGATCATCGCGCGCGCGACGCCCGCCTGTTCATCGAGGTAATCGAGGATCATCGTGCTTTCGATGAGCACGTCGCCGGAATCGAGCACAAGCGTCGGCACGCGGATCAGCGGATTGAAGGGCGCGATCTTGTCGGCATCGCCGAACACCGACCACGGGCGATGCTCATACGCGATGTCGTACAGCTTCAGCGCGATGGCGACGCGCCGCACGAACGGGGAATCGTATTGGCCGATCAGGATCAAGGTGCGCTCCGGGAATTCGAGGTTTGTCACAATTGGCCAAAGGGCGCCAGTTTAGTTCGTTGTGACGCTACTGTACGACCTAAACTTCATGGGCAACATCATCTTCGGCACGTCACGACCAAGGCCATTCCACATTCGCCGTTATTTCAGGCGGTTCGAAGGTGCTGTCCATCCCTCATTCGGTACAGTTTATGAATCACATTCCTGATTGGCTCAAATTGGAAGTCGAAGATTATTTCAGAGTCGAAATGAACCTGTCGCCAAAAATCGTCCTCGATATCGGCGCCAATATCGGGGCGTTCGCATTGCGCGCGCATCAGGCATGGCCCGATGCCAGAATCATGTGCTACGAACCTATCCCTTCGAATGTTGCGATGTTGCGCCAGCATGTCGATCCTCAATGGGCCGAAGTGTTTCCATATGCAGTACGGTCGCAGGGCGGCGTGCAGGAGATATTCGTGGGGGATATGTTCGTTACGAGTGGCTTCTCACGCGGAATCCGTCAAACCGCCACGACGATACCCGTGCAATGCGTGTCGGCCAGAGATCTGCACGACGCAGACATTGTAAAGATCGACACCGAGGGTTCGGAGATCGAAATTCTTCGTTGCATGAAGCTCGAATCCGTAGAAGCGATTTTGCTGGAACACCATAGCAAGCGCGATGCGGCAGAGATCAAGAGCATCCTGAAGCATCAATTCGAGACTATCCACGACGAATCCGAGCGCGACGTAGGGACGATGATTTTCAAACGAAAGTGAAATGCACTAGCGACCTGAGCACTTCGCTAAATTTCTCTCGCAGTCGATTCAGGCGCGCACGCCCCCGGAAACAACAGCCACGCCAACGACGCGCACGCGCCCGCCGCCAGCCATACGACAGGCCATGAACTGATCGCGAGCACCTGCGGAATGACGAGCGGCGTCACGAAAAACCCCGCGTACACCGCCGTGTTCGCCATGCCGAGCGCGGTGCCGGCGCGTGCGGTGCCGGCCAGCGTCGCCAGTTCTGTGTACGCGACGCCGTGCCACGCGGACACGCAGATGCCGGCGAACACGAGCATCGTCGAGAGCAGCAAGGGCGCACGCGCCGCGCCGCTCGCGATCGCCGCGGCCAGCACGACGAACGACATCGACGCCACGATCACCGACCCACGCAAGTACGCGCGCCGATTGCCGCGGCGGTCCGTGTGGCGGCCGCTCCACACGCGCATGGCCATCGCGCCGAGCTGGATCGCGCCCATCGTCGCGCTGATCGCCATCACGCCGGAATGGCCGGCGTCGTGCAGGAACACGGTCGCGAAGGTCAGCACCGCGAACTGCGGCACGCACAGGATGCCGATGCCCAGCACGACGCGCCAGACGAGCGCGTTCTTCAACGGCGCAGCGCCTTTGCTCGGCGCCGCGCGATGGACCGTGTCCGGCGGCTCATGCAGCCAGCGCCAGGCGAACGCGCCGGACACCGCGCACATCGCCGCCAGCGCGCCGTAGACCGCCGCGAAGCCATGCGACGAAGCCAGCCACGGCAGCAATGCCGCGCCGATCCCGCCACCGAGCGGCACCGCGGTCTGCCGGATGCTCATCGCGAGGCCGCGCTCGCCCTCGGCAAACCACGCCATCACCGCGCGCCCACTCGATCCGTTGACGCTGCCGCCGAGGAGCCCCAGCGCGCACATCGCGAAGACGAGCCAGCCGAGCGTCGCCGATGACGGCACCGCGTACAGGCTCATCGCGACGAGCACCGCCGCCGTCGACAGCAAACCGGTCAGCAGCACGGGACGATCGCCCCAGCGATCCGTCAGCACGCCCCACGGCAACTCGGAAAGCGCGACGCCCAGACCGAGCGCGCCGAGCGCGAGGCCCAGTTCGCCGTTGCTCAGGTGATAGCCGCTGCGCATCCACACGGCGGTGGTCGGAATGCCGGCCGCCGCTGCCGAGAAGCTCGCGTTGGCCGCCACGCCGACGCCGAGCACCTTCCAGCGATGCCCGCCGCCGAGCACGGGCGCATTTTTCGATTTCAGTACGAGAGGAGTGGCCATCACGCGGTCCATATCGGATTTGACTGCGACCAGTGTGCAGGCTTAGCATCGTCCTGAAAATCGCAAAGTTTTCAATCGATCATTCAGAAAATCAGGACGATAGTAAATGAGCCAGACGACCTTCGATCTCGCGGTGCTGCGCAGCTTCGTCGCCGGAATGGACTTGGGCAGCTTCGCGAAGGCAGCAGACCGCGTCGGACGTTCGACATCGGCAGTGAGCGCGCAGCTACGCAAGCTGGAGGAGCAGGCGGGCGCGCCGCTGTTTCGCAAGGCCGGACGCGGGCTGGCGCTCACCGACGCCGGCGAGGTGATGCTCGGTTACGCGCGGCGCCTGGTCGAACTGAACGACGAGGCCGCCGTGGCGATTCGCGGCGTCGATCTGGAAGGATGGATCCGGCTCGGCTTGCAGGAAGATTTCGGCGAAGTGGTATTGCCGGATGTGCTCGGCCGGTTTGCGCGGGCGCATCCGAAAGTGCGGATCGAAGCGCGGGTCGCGCGCAATACCGAATTGCTGGAGCGCATCGATTCGGGGCAACTCGATCTCGCGCTCGTGTGGGGCGCAAGCGGCGTCACGGACGACAGCAACGCCGCGATGATCGCGGAACCGATCGCCGCGCCGCCGATGCGCTGGATCGCGTCATCGACGGTTCCGTGGCACTTCGACGCCGACGAACCCCTGCCGCTCATCGCGTTCGACCGGCCTTGCCTCTTTCACAGCGCCGCGGCTGCTGCGCTGGATCGCGCGGACATCAAGTGGCGCGTCGCGTTCACGAGCCCGAGCTTGTCGGGGCTGTGGGCAGCGGCGGCGGCGGGCTTGGGCGTCACCGTGCGTACGAGCTACGGATTGCCGTCGACGGTTCGCGCGCTCGACGCCGGCGAAGGCGGATTGCCCGCTCTGCCTTCGATTCCGCTGGCGCTGCATCGCGCATCGGGAAGCGCGTCGCCGCCGGTCGAGCGGCTGGCAGCGCTCGTGATGGCTTCGGTGCGGCAAGCGCACGTTCCATCGGAAACAGCGCTCGCCTGAGGCGGGCTCAGGCGTCGCGGCGCTTGTCCCGCTCGATCACCGCGTAGGCGCTGTGATTGTGGATCGACTCGAAGTTCTCCGCTTCGAGCACGTACGCGACGATGCGCGCATCCGCGTTCAGGCGCGTCGCGATATCGCGCACGAGGTCTTCGACGAACTTGGGATTTTCATACGCGCGCTCGGTCACGAACTTCTCGTCCGGGCGCTTGAGCAAGCCCCACAGTTCGCACGACGCCTCTTCCTCGGCGATTCGAATCAGGTCCTCGATCGCGATATCCTCGCTCAGCTCCGCCGTGATGGTGACGTGCGAGCGCTGGTTGTGCGCGCCATACTGCGAGATCTTCTTCGAACACGGGCACAGGCTCGTCACGGGCACGAGCACCTTGATCGACATGCGCGTGTCGCCGTCGCGACGCTCCGCGATGAAGGTCACTTCGTAGTCCAGCAGACTCTTCACGCCCGAGACCGGCGCGGTCTTCATCACGAAGTACGGCAACGTCACTTCGATACGGCCGGAATGCGCCTCGAGCTTAGCCAGCATCAGGGCGAGCATGCCGCGCAACGCGTGTTGATCGAGCGGCAGGCGATTTTCTTCGAGCAACGCAACGAATCGCGACATATGCGTGCCCTTTTGCTCGGCAGGCAGATGAACGTCGAGATTCCATACGCCGACGGTCGGCTTCAGCCCGTCTTCGGTCAATACCGTCAGCGGATAGCGCACGCCCTTCACGCCGACGCGCTGAATCGCGATCTGACGTGTGTCGGGGGTGCTCTGGACGTCGGGCATCACGAAGGCGGGATTCATCTGATTCATTTTGTTTTGTCCTTATGCGCCGCGCGTCGCGCAAGACGCGAGCGGTTCGAAACGTTCAAGCGCACACGGCGCGGGACGATGCCCGCGCCGTGTGCCAAAGCGTTGATGCGCGGCGCGCCCCGAGCGCGCCGTTTTCAGCGACGCGTCAGGCGACGCGCTTGGTCAGCTTGCCTGCGTTGGCGCTTTCGATCGCATCGAGAAAGCGTTCGCGAATCGAGCGCGCAATGCCGGCCGCGTCCAGTCCGACGCTCGACAGCAGCTTGGCCGGATCGCCGTGATCGATGAAAACGTCCGGGAGGCCGAGTTGCAGCACGGGCTTGATGATCGAGCTGGCGAGCAGCGCTTCGACGCACGCGGAACCCGCGCCGCCCATGATCGCGCCCTCTTCGATCGTCACGATGGCGTCGTGCGTCGCGGCGAGTTCGCGCAGCAGGTCGGCGTCGACAGGCTTCACGAAGCGCATGTTGGCGACGGTCAGATCGAGTTCTTCCGCCGCTGCGAGCGACGGCGCCACCATCGTGCCGAATGCGCAGATCGCGATGCGCTTGCCCGAGCCGAGCTTCTGCGACGACTCGCGGCGAATCTCGCCCCGGCCGAGGGGAATCGCGGTCATCTGCTTGACCGTCGCGACGCCGGTGCCCGCGCCGCGCGGATAGCGCACTGCCGTCGGGTTCGGCTGCTGCAAGGCCGTGTAGAGCATCTGGCGGCACTCGTTTTCGTCCGATGCGGCCATCACGGTCATGTTCGGAATGCAGCGCAGGAAGGCGAGATCGTAGTTGCCAGCGTGCGTCGCGCCATCCGCGCCGACGAGACCCGCGCGATCGATCGCGAACACGACCGGCAGATTCTGCAGCGCGACGTCGTGGATCAGCTGGTCGTAGCCGCGTTGCAGGAAGGTCGAATAGATCGCGACGACGGGCTTCATGCCGTCCGCAGCCAGCCCGCCCGCGAACGTGACCGCATGCTGCTCGGCGATGCCGACATCGAAATAACGGTCCGGGAAGCGCTTCTCGAACTCGACCATGCCGGAGCCTTCGCGCATCGCCGGCGTGATGCCGACCACGCGCGAATCCTGCGCTGCCGCGTCGCACAGCCACTCGCCGAACACTTGCGTATAGGTCTTTTTCGAAGGCGCGGTCGACGGCTTGATGCCCTCGGCCGGATTGAACTTGCCCGGACCGTGATAAAGCACCGGATCGGCTTCGGCGAGCTTGTAGCCCTGGCCTTTCTTCGTGACGACGTGCAGGAATTGCGGGCCGCGCAGTTCCTTGATGTTCTGCAGCGTCGGGATCAGCGAATCGAGATCGTGACCGTCGATCGGCCCGATGTAGTTGAAGCCGAATTCCTCGAACAGCGTGGCCGGCACGATCATGCCCTTCGCGTGCTCTTCGAGCTTGCGGGCGAGGTCGAGCACCGGCGGCGCGTGGCGCAGCACGCGTTCCACGCCCGCGCGCGCGGCGGCGTAGAAGCGGCCCGACATCAGGCGCGCGAGATGGCGATTCAACGCGCCGACCGGCGGCGAGATCGACATGTCGTTGTCGTTGAGGATGACGAGCAGCGGGACGTCGTCGGCGACGCCCGCGTTGTTCATCGCCTCGAAGGCCATGCCGGCGGTCATCGCGCCGTCGCCGATCACGGCGATCGAGAAGCGGTTGTCGCCCTGCAGCTTGTTGGCGATCGCCATGCCGAGCGCCGCCGAAATCGACGTGCTCGAGTGCGCGGTGCCGAAGGTGTCGAATTCGGACTCGGAGCGTCGCGGGAAGCCGGAAATGCCGCCCAGTTGACGCAGGCCCGGCATCTGATCGCGACGGCCCGTCAGGATCTTGTGCGGATACGTCTGATGGCCGACATCCCATACGATGCGGTCATTAGGCGTATCGAACACATAGTGCAACGCGATCGTCAGCTCGACCGTGCCCAGATTGGACGACAGATGGCCGCCCGTCTGGGACACGCTGTCGAGCACGTAGGCCCGCAGCTCGTCGGCCAGCGGTTGCAGTTGGCGGCGATCGAGGGCCCGCAAATCGGCCGGATCGTCGATGGTTTTCAGCAAGTCGTACATCGTCGTCCCATTTTAGGAAAACTGGCGTGATTCGTTCGGCGCGATTATGTCTCTTCTCGCCGTGGGGTTCGTCACGCGTTCAACAATCAATTCACCCGGTTCACGACCAGATCGGCGAGTTCCGCCAGACGCTGGCCGCGTGCGCCGAACGGCTGGATCGCGGCATGCGCGTCGCGACCGAGTTGCGCGGCGAGTTCGCGCGATGCATCGAGCCCGATGATCGACACGTAAGTCGGTTTGTCGTGCTGCGCGTCCTTGCCGGCGGTCTTGCCGAGCGTGGCGGAGTCGGCGGTGACGTCCAGGATGTCGTCGACGACCTGGAAGGCGAGGCCGACGGCGGCGGCGTAATCGTCCAGCGACGCGAGCGCGTCCGCGTCCGGAAGCCCGCCCGCGAGCGCGCCCATACGCACCGACGCGCGCAACAGCGCACCCGTTTTCTTGCGATGCATCGTCTCGAGCTCGGGGCGCGTCAGCTTGCGCCCGACGCTTTCGAGGTCGATCGCCTGACCGCCCGCCATGCCAAGCGAGCCGCTCGCGAGCGCCAGTTCGTGCACGAGCGCGGCTTGCTGGGCATCGTTCAGTCCATTGCCTGCGGCCGTCAATGCAACGAACGCCTGCGATTGCAGCGCGTCGCCGACGAGCAGTGCCGTCGCTTCGTCATATTGGATGTGTACCGTGGGCTTACCCCGGCGCAGTGCGTCGTCGTCCATGGCGGGCATGTCGTCATGCACCAGCGAATAGACGTGAATCATCTCGAGCGCGGCGCTCGCCGCTTCCACCGCGTGCGTGCTCGCGCCGGTCAGCTCGCCCGCCGCGTGGACCAAGAGCGGCCGCACGCGCTTGCCGCCGCCCAGCACGGCATAGCGCATCGCTTCGTGCAGGCGCGCGGGCGCGACGTCCGTGCCCGGAAGATAGTGTTCGAGTGCCGTCTCGACGCGATCGAGCGTCGCGCGCATCCATTGTTCGAAGGTCATAGGTCGTCGTCCCCGTTGTCGTTTGTCGCTCCGGCACCCTGGGTGGCGCGCTGTACCTCGGCGGGCAGCGGCTTGAGCGTCTCGCCGTCGAGCACGCGTACCTGCTGCTCGACTTTCTCGAGCTGCTGTTGGCAAAAGCCCACAAGCGCCGCGCCGCGGCGATACGCCGCGAGCGATTCCTCGAGACTCAGCGCGCCCTCTTCCATGCGCGCGACAAGCGATTCGAGTTCCTCCAGCGCCGACTCGTAATTCTCCGGAAGCTGCGCGGCGTCCGCGCCTTGCGCGTCGCCGGTTTGCTCGACTGTTTCCTGGACAGCGGTCTTCGCCATGAATCGTGGATGTGCAATTGAATTTTTGGAACCAAGTCGCACATTCTACGGCAAAAG
>Ga0160459_100269_pt1 | contig 25512 bp, 24 predicted proteins | sample HID1973K_E6MG_FD_108208 | JGI IMG/M metagenome (GOLD analysis project Ga0160459, IMG submission 108208) | Enriched mosquito-associated microbial communities from UW Madison campus, WI, USA - HID1973K_E6 MG | ecosystem: Host-associated > Arthropoda: Insects > Digestive system > Unclassified ... | reverse complement strand
CCAGCGGTCGGCGGAAACGGAAATCCGATCTTTGCGCCACGATGGCGATAAAGGCATAGAAGGTCGTGGCGATCCCCGCCCCCACGACCGCGATGAACAGCGTGTTCAGGATCGCGCGTTGATGGTCGGGCTGCGTAAAGATCATGACGTAATTGTCCAGCGTCATCACCGTCCAGAACGGCACCAGAGGCGACAGGAACGACACGAGGCTGCGGATGATCAGCGTGCCCATCGGCACGATGATGGCAAAGACCGCATAGGCCATGACCAGCGCGAAGGCGGGCCAGCGCAGCGCGTTCAGGCGAAAGACGCGCTTGACCCCCGCCTTGCCGCCCAGCGTCACGAAACGCCGCGAATCCCCCAGCATCCGCGCCTGCAGCCAGACCAGCGCGCTGACGATCACCAACAGCAGCACGGCGGCCACGCCCACCACGCCGTAATTCGGCTGCGGCGCGGAAATGCCGATCTGATAGATGAAGGTGGCAAAGAAATGGATGCCCGCAGGCTCGCCCAGCACCAGCGGCACGGCCAGCGTGTCGATGGCGCTGGTGAAGTTCAGCATCCCGCTGTAAAGGATCGCCGGCTTCAGCAGGGGCAGCGTCACCCGCGTCAGCGTCCGCCACGGCGATGCCCCGCAACAGCGCGCCGCATCCTCCAGCGCGGCATTGCCCAATGCGGTCGAACCAAGACAGAACAGGATGGTGAAGGGGGCCAGCGCCACGCCCTCGACCATCGCCGCACCGGCCAGCGAATATAGGTTCCACGGCTCGGGCCCGATCCACAACTTGATCGCGGAACTGATGATGCCGGTCGGGCCATAGGCCAGCACCCAACCCACCGCCAGCACCAGATGCGAGATGAACAGCGGCCACAGCAGGATCGCCCCGAAAAACCGCCGCCCCGGCATGTCGGTGCGCCCCAGCAGGATCGCGGCCGTCACCCCCACCACCTGCGCGATGAGCGTGGCAAGAACCGAGAACAGCACCGAATTGATCGCCACGCTGGGCAGTTCGGCATACTCGAAAAGCCGCGCGTAATTGCGCAGCGTCAGCGTGGAATCCGCGTCGTATAACGCGCCGCTGAGAAAGGATTGATAGACGATCGGCAACAGCGGTGCCGCAACCAGCATCGCCACGAGGATCGCCAGCGCATATTGAAAGACCACGGCGCGGGACGGGCCGCGCGTCGTGGCGGAATGGGTGGTCTGATCGGTCATCTTGCGGCCTTGTCGGGGGTGATCGTGGCCCGGCGGAATAGATGGCCGCCGGGCCGTCGCATGTGGCGGGCCTAGCGCGGGATGGCCTCGAACCGCTTGACGAAGGCGTCGTATTGGTCAAGCAGGCCACGGTCATAGTTGATCAGGACCATGTTTTCCTCGCCGATGGAATCGCGGACAAAGGAATAGGTCAGGCCGCCATTCGTATCCTCGGGCATCACGTCCGAACGCGCGGGTGTGCGAAAGTTCTTGCCCAGACTGATCTGGCAGTCGCGCGACAACAACAGGTCCAACGCCAGCTTGGCCGCGTTGGGGTTGCGCACCTTTTTCGGGATCGCCGCGCCGCGCATGATCATGGGCGTACCGTCGGTGATGAACGACCAGCCCAGCAGCGCGGACCGCGCGGGGTCGGTCATGATGTCGCGCGTCACGCTGGAACCCGACAGATAGGCCAGCACATATTCGCCCGAGGTGACCTTTTCCGTCATCACCCCGATGGCGCGTTCATAGCGCGTATTGGGGGCCAGCACGTTCAGCCAGTCCCAGAACTTTTCGCCGTGACGCTTGATCAGGAAATAGTTCAGCGAATAGCCATAGGCATTGAAGGTGGGGCCATAGGCGGTCAGCCGCTTGCCGAACAGATCGGGGCGGGCCTGCACCATCTCGGCCAGTTGCGCGAAGGATGTCGGGCGCGCATCCTCGGGCAGCAGCATCTTGTTGTAGACGATGATCGAGGGATCGACCGTCGCCGTATACAGCCCCGGATGCGGGTTCGCCCAATCGGGAAACGCGCCGCCCTCGGGCGAGACGTAATCATAGATCTCGCCCCGGTCGATCATCTCAATCCAGCCATTCGCCGCCGCCACGATCAGCAGATCGCCCGTGCGGGTATTGCTGGCGGATTCGGCCAGATAGCGGGAAAACGCCTCGGCCCCGGCATCCAGCAGCTCGACTTTCAGCCATGGATAGCGTTCGCCCATCAGCTGCACATAGCCCTGCATGTGTTCGGTCGAAAGGCTGTGATAGACAAAGACGTTCTTTTCCGCCTTTGATGCCTCGATGATCTCGGCGTAATTGGCCGGGTAACCTTGCGGCACCGCCGCGCGCGCACGGGCGGGCACCAGCAAGGTCGTGCTGGCCGCCGTGGCCGCCAGCCCCGTCAGAATGGTCCGTCTGTTCAGTTCCATTTGTCCCTCCCCTGGACAGAAACCGTGACGCCTTGTCGTTCAGCCCCTCGCCGGAAAGACGAGGGCGGCGTCCTCGGGCACGAAAATCCGCGCCTTGCCGTCGGGCTGGCGCTGGTCGGCGTCGATGCGGATGCGCGCGCCGCCCTTGTCCAGCGTCACCTGCCAGCGCGCGCCCACATAGGATTGCGTCACCATATCGGCGGTGATGGTGTTCGCGCCCGCCTCGGCCTCCGAGGCAAAGCGCAACTGCGCGGGCCGCAGCGCCAGCGTCACCTTCTGCGAGGGCTTGAGTGCCCGGGTCGAGCGGATGCGCAGCGATTGCCCGTCACCCAGCCGCACCGTGGAATGGCCGCTGCCATCGGGCGCGGCATCCAGTTGCGCGTCCAGAAAGCTGCTGGTGCCGATGAAATCGGCCACAAAGGGATCGGCGGGGTTTTCATAGATTTCCTCGGGCGTGCCGATCTGGACGATCTTGCCGCCATTCATCACCACGATGCGGTCCGACAGCGCCAGCGCCTCGATCTGGTCATGCGTCACATAGATCGTCGTCAGCCGCAGTTTCGAGCTGAGTTCCGCCAGCCAGACCCGCGCGCGGTCGCGCAGCTTGGCATCGAGGTTGGACAGGGGTTCATCCAGCAACAGCAGTTCGGGTTTATAGACCAGCGTGCGCGCCAAGGCGACGCGCTGTTGCTGGCCGCCCGACAATTGGAACGGATAGCGGTCGGCAAAGCTTTGCATCTCGACCAAGGCCAGCGCCTCGTCGATCATGTCGTGCTGGCGGGCCTTGGGGATCTTGCGGATATCCAGCGGAAAGGCCACGTTCTGGCGCACCGTCATGTGCGGCCACAGCGCATAGGATTGGAACACCAGCCCGCAATCGCGGTCCTCGGGTTCCAGATAAAGATCGCGGGCGGCATCGAAAAAGACGCGATCGCCCAGCGTGATGCGCCCTTCGTCGGGGCGGTCCAGCCCGGCCAGCGCGGCCAGCGTCGTCGATTTGCCACAGCCCGAAGGCCCCAGCAACGACACGAATTCCCCATCCGCTACGTCAAGGTCAAAGCCCTGCAATGCGGTCACATCGCCAAAGCGTTTCACAAGACCCTGAATCTGCAATCTGGACATGGCGTCCCCCATGGGCTGGTGGCGGAGGGCGTCATGGCGGTGACCGCAGGCTTTCGGAGGGCGCAGGGTTCCTCCCCTCCCCTGCGCGATCCGTGGCAAAGCTGCGGCCCGGTGTCAGACCTTCCAGGTCTCGCCGGTCTTGGCGACAAAGCTGATTTCGTGGATGGTGTCGGGCACGATGCCCTTTTTCGCCATCCACGCCTCGAGCACGGCGCGGTCGGGGGCGTGGCATTCCGCCACCACCTGTCCGCCCGCCACCGCATAGACGCTGGTGACCGAGGATTTGCGGTCGATGCGCCAGTCCGAGGTGGCATGAAGCGCCGCGCGGAAGGCGTCGAAATCATCCCAGCCGGTGGCTTTGCCAATCGCGATCCAGCGTCCCATCAATCCGCATCCTCTGTCAGTTCCAGAAGTTCCTTCGACGGCTCGAACGGATAGGGAACGGCCCGCCCGCCCCGCAGCGGAAGCACGATCTTGGCCGTGCCGGGGCAGGATTCCTCGCCGCTGTCCAGACGCATGCCCACGTCCAGATGCACGATCCCCATGCCGTCGATTTCCTGCTTTTTCGTCACGCGCGACCAGCAGGTCACCGTATCGCCCGGCACGATCATCGCGCGGTGCTGGAATGTTACCTTCCACGCCCAACCATCGGGCAGGCACAGATCCTTTAGATAGCGCGGCAGGATGCTCTGCTTCCACGAGCCTTGCGCAAGAATGTTGGGCAGGCCTTCGTGATAGATGGCGAATGCCTGATCGTAGTGGATGCGGTGCCAGTTCTCGATCGCGGCGCTCCAGCGGAACAGATGCGTGGGCGTCAGCGGGCCGATGACAAGGGGCGGCAATTCCTGGCCGACCTCGATATTCTCGAAGTAGGTCTGCGGCTTGTCGCGCAATTCCTGTGCGGTGGTCATCGCGTCCCCCTAGCGCCGGATCTGCGAGGCGCGCACAAGACAAAGCACGGCCCCATCCTGATTGGTGAATTCGGTTTCCGTGGTGATGATCAGCATGCGCTCGCCTTCCTTGGTGATGCGTTCGCGGATGCGGGCGTAGCGCGACTGCGAGAATATGCGGTCGCCCAGACGTGGATATTGTCGCACCTCGATTTCATTGCCCGCGTTAAGCACCCGTTTCAGCTGCGTCACGACCGGGGGTAGCCCGCCGCGCGTCACCTTGACGCCGCCGATGCCGTCGGAATTTGGATTGTCGCGAAAGCCCTTGGTCACCAGATCCTCGGACCCCGGTGCGGAACGGCGGCCCAGATAGGTCACATAGATCGGCGGCGCGATCACACCGCCATAGCGCGTTGTCTTGGCGAATTCGTCATCGAAATAACGCGGGTCCGGGTCCATGATCGCATTGGTGAAGATGCGCAGGCCCTCGCGTTCGATGCCCCAGTCGAAACCGGCTTCGACCTTTTCGCCCTCGGCCCCGATCAGGGCCTGAATTTCCGGGGTCAGGACGCTTTCGTCGATCGTTGCTGCCTCGCTCATTCGACTTCCGCCTTTTGCTGGGTGCCAAGGGCTGCGCGCACATCGTCGGGACCGGGAAAGAAATCCTCGGTCCACGGCCAGTTGCCATCGGCGCCAAAGGCGGGCTGCCCGGCCTTGACCCGCGCCAGATAGGGGCTGTCGATGGGCTTGTCCCAAGGCACGATGCCACCTTCATAGGCCTGGGGTCCGCGCTTGAAATGTTCCGCCTGTTCCAGCGTTTCGACAAAGGGAATGCCCGGCGGGTACAGCGCCTCGGGTGTCTCGGGGCGCGGACCCGCGCGCGAGACATGGCCCCAGACCTGACGGCCCAGCATCTCCTCCAGCAGCCAGACGCATCCGACCAGCTTGTCCAGATCGACGCCGGTCTCGATGCCCATGCCCTGCAGCATATGCATGAAATCCTCGGTCGCCATCATGCCGGTGGCGCGCCCGTTGCCGCAATAGGGACAGCCGCCGACACCGCCCAGCGTGCCCTCCATATGCAGGGTGTCGCCCGCCTCGAGGCTGCGGATCGCGGCATAGGCGGATGTCAGCGCCATGCCCCGGCTGTTGTGCAGATGCACGCGGAAATCGTCGATTTCGGGCCAGACGTCCTTGGCGTGGCCAAGGATGCGTTCCACCTTTTCGGGGTGGCACCAGCCCATCGGATCGCCGATGGACAGCGACGTGACCTTGATCCCCGCCGCGTCCCACATGTCGTGCTGGCGCTGCAGGATGCGGATGGCCGCCTCGACCGGGAAATCACCCAGAAAATTCGACCCGAAGGTGGCGTTGGTGCTGATCCCCGCCTCGGTCGCGCCCTTGGCCTTGGCATCGGCGACGGTCTGGACCCAGCCCGACATTTCCTTCATCTGCGAGCGGTTGTAGTTGCGGCGCACGAACACATCGCATTGATGCACCCGCAGCGTCGGCAGGCCGCGCCCACGCCCAATGGACAGGGGCGGCGCATATTGCTGTGCGCGTTCCAGCCCCTTGGCGTTCGGGATCATCGCGGTATAGCGCACACCATCGACGGGCGTGAAACCGGCCACCACCTCTTCGACCCGCGCCATCTGGGGCGTGTATTTTGGGCTGACGAAGGAACCGACGACGATGTTTTGCAGCCCGGTTTCGGACAGCTTGTCCAGCAACCTGATCTTGGCCTCGGTCGGGATGTCGACCGACTCGATCTGCATGCCTTCGCGCATCACCTCTTCGGTATAGACGATCGTCGGATATGAGAAACGTCTCGCCAAAAAAGCCTCCCCTGCTTTGTCTGTGATCCGGCGGCCCATGGGCCTGCCGGACGTTGTTCATGTCATCCTGCATACGGTCCACTATCTTGTCAACATCATGGTTGTCTTTATTTGACGCATGAGAACCCGCCGTTATAAAGGCATTGCAGTCAGCATTATTGTTGACTGATCTGACGCAACACAGGCACGGTGCCCGCGACGATTCGCCCGGCGCAGGTGCATCACGCAAAAGGAGCAGCCGATGAACGGCTTCAGGATACTCAAGCGCCACCGCACGGTTGATCCCGCCTTGGTCGAGCGTTTCCGCACCATTCCCGTCGCCAATATCAGCGATGTGATGTCGCGCGTGGTGGCGGCCGGTCCGGCGATCCGGCCACGGCATGGCAGCGGCCGCGTGCTGTGCGGCGCGGCGCTGACCGTGCGCTGTCGGCCCGGCGACAATGTGATGGCCCATGCGGCGATCGCCATGGCCCAGCCCGGTGACGTGATCGTCGTCGATGCGGGGGGCGATCTGACCAATGCGCTGATCGGGGAACGGATGATGTATGCCTCGATGCGGCGGGGGGTGGCGGGCTGGGTCATCAACGGCTCGATCCGCGATCTGGCATGGATCCGGGGACAGGATTTCCCGGTCTATGCCGCGGGCGTCACCCATCGCGGCCCCTACAAGGACGGACCGGGCGAAATCAACGTCCCCATCGCCATCGACGGCATGGTGATCGCGCCGGGCGATCTGATCGTGGGCGATGATGACGGCGTCGTCGCCGTGCCTATGGATCAGGCCGCCGAGATATGCGAGGCCGCAGCGGCAAAGGCCGCACAAGAGGCCGCGACATTCGACGCGCTCGGGAGCACCGATCAGGCCGCCGACCGCGCCACACTCTTCCGCAAGCTGCGGGAACTGGGCTGCGTGATCGAGGATTGATCCCCCGGCCCGCCCATGAAGCCACGCCAGAATGCCAAGAAGGAGAGACCATGACCGACAGCCCGAAAAACATCAGCGCCTATCGCTATTCCGCCGGAGATGTTCAGGTGATCGCCGTATGGGAGGGCTATAACCCCGTCCCCTTGAAGGAGGGTTTCGTGCGCAATGCCAGCGCCGCCGAACTGGGTCAGGCGCTGACGGCGCAATATCTGCCCGGCGACGTGCTGCGCATCACCTTCACGCCCTTGGTGCTGAAGACCGGGGACGAAATCGCGCTGCTGGATACCGGCATGGGCACCAAGGGTCCGGCAACCACCGGCCAATTGCAAGGCAACCTTGCGGCGGCAGGCATCGCGCCTGATCAGGTGACGACCGTCATCATCAGCCACTTTCATGGCGACCACATTAACGGGCTGCGCGATGCGTCGGGCGAACTGGTCTACAAGAACGCCCGTATCATGGTGCCCGCCGCCGAATGGGATTACTGGATGGGCGACGACGCCTTCGCACAGGCCGACGAGGCGCGGCAAAAGGTGTTCCAGTCGGTACGCGGGATCTTTGCAGGGGCCGAGCACCGGATCGAGACCTATGGCTGGGATCAGGAAATCCTGCCCGGCATCACCACCATCGACGCGCGCGGCCATACGCCGGGGCATACCGCCTTCATGATCGGGTCGGGCGATGATGCACTGCTGATGATCTCGGACGTGACGAACCATCCGGCGCTGTTCATGCACCGCCCCGACTGGAAAGCCGCTTTTGACATGGACCCGGATCAGGCCGAGGCGACGCGGCATCGCATTCTGGACATGGCGGCGGACAAGCGGCTGCGGATCGCGGGCTATCACCTTCCCTTCCCGGCGACCGGCCATGTCGAAAAGACGGCGACCGGTTATCGCTTCCAGCCGGCGCAGTGGAGCTGAGCCCCGCTGCGATACCGGCCCCGGCGGGACAATCCGCCGGGGCCTTTTTCAGTAAACCGAATCCTGCATCTCTAGCGCCTGTATCAGCGCCTTGCGGGCGGAGTCGTGGTATTTCGTCATCGCGGCCTGTGCGCGCGCCTCTTCGTTGCGGCCCACCGCCTCGGCGACCTCGCCCAACTCGGCCATCATCGCGGGCGCGCGGCCCGGCATCATCACCGGGCGATAGGACACGCGGATCAGTTGCGAATTGATCTGGCGCAGCATCCGCGCGGCGGTCTCATGGCGCGAGATGCGCCAGAATTCCTCGCGCAGCTTGCGGCCATAGGCCCCGACCCGCATCAGATCGCTGTTTTCCAGCGCGGTCGCCATGCCCGCCAAGATGCCGGTGAAATTCTCGGCATCCTCGGGCGTGGCATAGCGGGCGGCATAGGCGACCAGCATGGTTTCCAGCGCGCCGCGCACCTCATAGGCTTCCACCGCCTGCTGGGGGGTGAACTTGCGCACGCGCGCGCCCTTGCGCGGTTCGATCACGACCAGCCCATCCTGTTCCAGCCGGGCCAGAGCGTGGCGGATATTGGCGCGATTGCATTCGAACAGCTTGGCGTAATCCATCTCGACGATGCGCTCGTTCGGCATGATCTGCCCTGTCACGATCATCTTGTAGAGCCGTGAATATTCGTCCTGTTTATTCGGCTTTTGGGTCATGACCTGTCTCTCGATATCCGAACCCGGAACGTAATGACATTTTTGTTAACAATCAATCGTGGTCGGATTTCCGCGACCGATGCCTCAATCAAAGGGTAGCCCAAGGCGGCGCAGTTCGGCGCGCAGGTTGCGACGTGCATCGCCGCTTTTGTTGCGCGCCATCACCTCGCTCCACGCCGCGTCGGGGGTGGTGACGCCCCGCGCGCGGTAATGCGCCGCCAGATCGCGGTCATAGGCGTGGATCGCCGCATCGTGGCGCGCGGCGTCATAGGTTTCGCGGTGACAGACGGCGGCGATGTCGTGGCGTGGCTTGGGCGCGATGGGTGACGCGGGCCAGCCGATGCACAGGCCGAACACCACATAACAACGCGGCGGCAGACCCAAAAGCCGCGCGACCCCCACGGCATCGTTGCGCAAGGCCCCGATCATCGTGCTGCCCAGCCCCAGCGATTCCGCGACATAGGACATGGTCAGCCCCACCAGCGCCGCGTCGATGGTGGCGACCAGCCCACCTTCAAGGCCCGATGCGTCGTAATCGGTGCCGTGCATTCCGACGGCGCGCGCCATCCGGGTCTGATCGGCGCAGACGGCATAGAACAGCGGGCAATCGACGACCTTGCGCTGATTGCCCGCGATGCGGGCCAGTTCGGCGCGGGTTTCGGGCGCATCCACGCGGATCAGGCTGTATTCCTGTCGGTTCGAGGATGTGGGCGCGCGCATGCCATAGGCGACGATCGCATCGGCCCAGGCCTCGGGCACCGGGTCGGAGCGGAAATCCTGAACCTTGCCGCGCCGCGACAGGACATCCAGCAGGTCGTTGTCGGGAGCCTTGGTCATTGTTTCCCCCCTGCCCAATCGGCGATCAGCCGGTTCACCGCATTCGCCGCCTGAAACTGTGCCCAATGGCCGACGCCCGACAAGATGGTCAGCCTGCGCCCCGCCAGCAAATCGGACGGCATCGCATCGGGGGTGCAGGTCACATCGTCCCCGCCCCAGATGAATTGCACCGGTGCGGGAAAATCGCGCAGCACCTCGGCCAGCCGCCAGCCCTGCGCGATGCCGCGGCCCCGCACGCGCGTGCCCCGCACCGCTGCCGCATAGGCCGCAAAGCCCAGCTCTGCGTCCGGGCCCCCATCGGCCAGCATATGCACCGCCATGTTGTGGCGTAGCATCGCATTCTGCGCGTCCCCCGTCAGTTTGCGCCATGATCGCATCTCACCCACCGGACGGCGCGGCGTGCCGCTGGCCGCGCTGCCCACCAGCGACAACGAGGCCACACCCCCAGGCAGGGCGACCGCCCGCGCCGCCGCCGCGCGCGACGCGATCAGCCCGCCCAAACTGAAGCCCACCATATGCACGGCCGCACGTGGCAAGGCCGCGTCCATCGCGCGACCCAACGCCTCGGCCAGCGCTCCCACCTCGGGCGGACTCGGCAGCGGCGGGCTGTCGCCATAGCCGGGCAGGTCCGGCACCATCACGCGAAAATCCCGCGCCAGAACCTCGATGTTGGCAATCCAATGCAGCCAGGAACCGTGTCCGCCATGCACCAGTACCATGGGTTGCCCTTGGCCAAGGCAACGCCATGTCATCATCTGTCCTGCGCCGCAGGGCAGCGCCATGCGTGCCATGCGAACATCCAGCGCCCGCAGGATTTCATCTGCATTTTCAACGGTAAAATTCATGTCGGTTGCCTTTCTGCTCACTCAAGGTAACATTGCAGTTGACAGCATTGTCAACATTATTCTACTCCATGACGGTCAGACGGCTCAAAGGGGGAAACAGGGTTGTTGGACCAGAACAAATCCACACATCGGGCAGCATTCGACGATCTTCGCGTCCTTGATCTCAGCGAGGGTCTGGCCGGGCCGCTTTGCGCCCGCATTCTTGCCGATCACGGCGCCGAGGTGATCAAGGTCGAGCGTCCCGCAGGCGATGCCGCGCGTCGCTGGGCTCCCTTCCTGGGCGGGGCGGAAAACCCGGAACGCAGCCTGTTGTTCCATCTGGCGAACCTGAACAAAAGCGGGTTGCGGCTGGATTACACCACGCCCGAGGGGGCCGCGATCCTGCGCCGCATCGCCGCGCAGGCGGATGTGATCGTGGAAAGCGCGCGCCCGGGTGATCTGGCGCGGCTGGGGCTGGACCATGCCACGCTGGCGCAGGACAATCCCGGCCTGATCACCGTCTCGATCACGCCCTTTGGCCAGACCGGCCCCTATGCCGGTTTTCAGGGCGAGGAAGTCGTGACCTACGCCATGAGCGGTGTCATGAGCTTCAGCGGAGAGGCCGACCGCGAACCGCTAAAACATGGCGGCATGCAATCGCAATACGAAGGCGGCCTGAGCGCGGCAACGGCTGCGGCTGCGGGCATCTATGCCCGCGACGTGATGGGCCACGGCCAGCATATCGACATCTCGTTGCAGGATGTCGTGACATCGACGCTGGTGATCCAGCAGCCGTTCTACAGCTGGGGCGGCGCGGTTCAGGGGCGCAAGGTGGCGGGCGGCACCAAGACCGGCCAGATCCAGCCCTGCAAGGACGGCTATTTCATCTGGCAGATGGGCGGCGGGCGCAAATGGCCCGATATCGCGCCGTTCTTCGGCCACGAAAAGCTTTTCGACGAACGTTTCGACAGCGTGGACGGCCGCACCCTGTATGCCGCCGAGATCGACGCACTGATCACCGAGGCGACCGCCGACCGCGAGATGAAGGAGCTGTTCCGCACCGCATCCGAGAAATACCGCATGTTGTTCGGCATCGCGCAGGAACCCAAGGACCTGCTGGCCTGCGAACATCTGGCGGCGCGCGATTTCTTCCAGTCCGTCGAGATCGACGGCGAGACCGTCCCCATGCCCTTCCGCATGTGGAGCGCGACCGAAGGCGGCCCGGAACTGCGCAGCGGCGCGCCCCGCCTAGGCGAACACAACAGCATGATCCTGCAGGACGGCTTCGGCCTGTCGCCCGACGAATATGCCCGGCTGCAAGCTGCCGGGATCGTGTGATCACAGACAAACGATTGGACGACCCGATGGAACAGACCCTGACAGCCGACCCCAAACCCGACACCGCCGCCGGCAAGCTGCCGCTTGAGGGGCTGCGGGTGGTCGACAGCTCATACATGTTCGCAGGCCCCTATGCGGGGGCGATGCTGGCCGATCTGGGGGCCGAGGTCATCAAGATCGAAGGGCCCGCCCGGCGCGATTTCACCCGTGGCGGCGCGTTTTCGGGCCTTTTGCCGGACAACCGGCCCGGCGACGATCCGTGGAACCAGACTAGCACCTATAACCTGCTGAATCGCGGCAAGAAATCCCTTGTCGTTGACCTGAAGACCGATGAAGGGCGCGAGATCCTGCGCGACCTGATCGTCGGGGCGGATGTTCTGGTCGAAAACTTCACCCCCCGCGTCATGCGCGGCTGGGGCATGGATTACCCGGCGCTGAAAAAGCTGAATCCCGGCCTGATCCATGTGTCGAACACGGGCTATGGCCATTCCGGCCCCTATTCGCCCTATCCCGCGCAGGCCACCTCGCAAGAGGCGACGCATGGGCTGGCCGCCGTCACCGGCTATCCGGGCGGGCTGCCGCAAAAGGCGGGGCAATCCTATGTCGATTTCGTCGCCGCATGGGCCTGCGTGTTCAGCGCGCTGATGGGGCTGCGCTATCGTCGCCGCTTTGGGCGCGGGCTGTGGGTCGATGTGGCGATGTATCAATTGGGATGCTTCAACATCTCGGAATTCCTCTTGGACCGCGCCGCGAACGGGGTCGAGGTTGAACGCATCGGCAACCGCCACCGCCAATTCGCGCCGCAAGGCGTCTATCCTTGTGCAGGCCGCGACGAATGGTGCGCGCTGAGCGTGCGCGACGATCACGAATGGCAGGCGCTGTGCACTCTGATCGGCGCGCCGGATCTGGCACAGACCTATGCCGATGTGGCCGCGCGGCGCGCCAATCATGACGCCATCGACGCGGCGATTGCCCAATGGACGCGCGGGCGCGGCAAGATCGACGCCATGCACGAATTGCAGGATGCGGGCGTGCCCGCCGGTGCGGTGCTGGATGCCCAGGACCTGCACACCAATCCGCATCTGCGCGCGCGGGGCCTGCTGGAACGCATCCATTACCCGCCCGAACGCGGCCTTGGCGACAGCCGGGTGGTGATCGGCAGGCCGTGGCGCTTTGGCGGCTTTGACGCCTCGATCCGGCAGGCTGCACCGACATTCGGTCAGCACAATGCCGAGGTGCTGACGCAGGTGCTGGGCCAATCCCCCGAACGTGTCGCCGATCTGCAGGCGCGCGGCATTCTGGCCGATCGGCCCAAAGAGCCGCCGGTCCCGACGGAGCTGACCCTGGATCAGCTCGTGAAGATCGGGCGCTTTGCCTACTGGAACCCCGAATACCGGCAGGAGCTTCAGGCCATCCGTTCCTGATTGCCCGCCGCCCCTGTCAAGAAGGAGGCTGAGACTTGGATTTCGACTATACCGACGCGCAAAAGGCCCTTCGCCGCGACGTGGCGCAATTCATTGCCGAAAACGTCACCCCGGACGTCGCCCATGAAATGGACCGCCACAGCGGCGCGGTGCAATCGCGCGGTCGCGGCCCGCTCGAGGCCGAACTGTTCGCCAAGATTGCCGCTCGCGGCTGGCTTGGCATCGCCTATCCCAAAGAATATGGCGGCCAGGGCGGCAGCGCCATCGACCAATATATCGTCGAGGAAGAATTCATCCGCCACGGCATCACCGTGTCGATGATCGGCAGCGGCGCGCCCGCCATCCTGTCGGCCGGAACCGAGGAACAGAAACGCTATTATATTCCGCGCCTGATCTCGGGCGAGGTGTCGTTCTGTCTGGGCTTTACCGAACCCCACGCCGGGGCCGACCTTGCAAACCTGCGCTGCAGCGCGGTGCGCGATGGTGACAGCTATGTCATCAACGGGCAAAAGATGTATACGACCAGCGCGCACCGTTCGACCCATATCTATCTGATGGCGCGGACCGACCGCACGGCGGCGCGTCATGACGGCATTTCCATCTTTATCTTTCCGATGGACACGCCCGGCCTGTCGGTGCGCCCCTTGTGGACGATCCAGAACGAACCGACCGCGCCCACCAACACCACCTATGGCGCCTCGCGCACCAACGAAGTGTTCTTTGACGATGTGCGCGTCGATAAATCCTGCCTGCTGGGCGAGGAGAACAAGGGCTGGCGCGTCGGGCAGTCCGGCCTGAACCTCGACCGGGTGGGCGCGCGGCGCTATTATATCTCGGTCCAGCGGGACGAGGATCTGGTGAACTTCGCCAAGTCGCGCGACGGCGTCGGTCAGGACATCCGCACCGATGGCGCGATGCGCGACCGTATCGCCGAATTGTGGATCGAGGCGCAGGTCTGCCGCCTGATGACGCTGCGGTCCATGTCCATTGTCGGCGCGGGTGGCAACTTCACCTATGAAGGCTCGGCGGAAAAGGTCTGGGCCCCGGAACATGGCGTCCGCATCTCCGAAACCATCACGCAGATGCTGGGGCCGCACGGCTCGCTTTTGCGCACATCCCCCCATGCCATCGACGATGGCGTCTATGCCCATAACGTGATGGGTGCGTTCCAATCGGGCGTGAACCACGGCAGCACCCAGATCATGCGCGATCAGGTGGCCCGGCGCGGCCTTGGAATGCCTTCTTCGCGCAGCTCACGCAAGACCGAGGTGAAGCAATGAACGTCCTGCCCAACGAAGACGAACGCATGATCGGCAACAGCGCGCGCGCCATGCTGGATGCCGACTGCCCGCCCCAACTGGTGCGCGAGATGGAGAAGGACCCGCTGGGCTATTCCCCCGCGCTGTGGGCCTCGGCGGCCGAATTGGGCTGGTGCGGCATGTGCCTGCCCGAAGCCTATGGCGGTGCCGAGATGGAGCTGGTGCAGCTGGGCATCGTGCTGCGCGAGGTGGGCCGGGCCGTGGCACCCCTGCCGCTGCTGGCCAGTTCGGTCGCAGCAATCACACTGGCGCGGCATGCGGATGACGCGCTGAAATCGGACATCCTGCCGGGCGTGGCCACGGGCGAAACCATCCTGACCTTTGCGTTTCAGGAAAACGATGCCCGCCTGCATCCCGACGCGGTCAAGCTGACGGCGCGCGCCGATGGCGACGGCTTCGTGCTGAACGGCGCCAAGATGTTCGTGGACAGCGCCGCCTCGGCCCATGCCGTACTGGTCGTCGCGCGCACGGGTTCGGGCCTGTCGCTGTTTCTTGTCGATCTGGACGCGCCCGGTGTCACGCGCACGCCGCTGGTGACACTGGCCAAGGACAGCCAGTCCGCCCTCAGCTTTGACGATGTGCGCGTGCCGCGTGCCCGGTTGGTGGGCCCGGTCGATGGCGGTTGGCCCATCGCGTCCGACATGCTGGATCTGGCTACGGCGTTGCTTTGCGCTCAGATGGTGGGTGCCACGCGCCGCGACATCGAAATGGCCTTTGAATATGCCAAGCTGCGCGAGGCCTTCGGTCGCCCCATCGGCAGCTTTCAGGCGCTGCAACACATGTGCGCCGACATGCAGATCTGGACCGATGGCGGCGAGATGCTGACCTTCGAGGCACTTTGGAAGATGGATCAGGGCCTGCCCGCATGGGTCGAGGTGTCGCAGGCCAAGGCGTTCTGCAATGAACGTCTGCTGGCCGCCGCGCGCCATTCGCAGTCGATCCATGGCGGTATCGGCTTCATGATGGAGTTCGATCTGCACCTTTGGTATCGCCGCATCGCCGCCTGGGCCATGCGCCTGGGCACCTCGTTCGAGCATCGCGCCCGCATCGCGCAGGCGCTGATCGACCAGCCCGGAAACGTGCGTCTGGGCGATGCCGTCACCGATCGGGAATGGCACCAGATCGCCGTCGCCTGAACCCAACAGAAGGAGGAACCATCATGGTCAATTGCCCCGTATGCGGCACCCCCGTCGACGACCAGAAGATCAAGCAGCAGACTTCCATGACCTCGGGCGGGGCCACGGAAACCGACCCCAAGGCCGGCACCCGCCAGTTCCATGACGGCGCGTGGTATTACTTCGACAGCCTTGCCTGCCGGACCAAGTTCTTCGCTGCCCCGGACAGCTATGCCAAACCGTGAGGGGCTGGCCCTTTCCTGACCCCGGCGCAATGCCTGCCCGCAGGAGGCGCCGGGGATGAGCATCGCACAAGGCGACGAACCCACTGCAAAGCCTGCGGCACGCGGCACGTTCGCGGCCCTGTATTATCGCAACTATCGCACGTTCTGGTATGGGAATGCCGTGTCCTTCACCGGCGACTGGCTGGACCAGGTCGCGCTGAACTGGCTGGTGATTTCCACCACCGGCAACCCGGCGATGCTGGGGCTGGTCAATCTGGGTCGCGGGCTGCCGATGGTGTTCTTCACCATCCTTGGCGGCGCGGTAGCCGATCGGGTGGACCGGCGGCGGCTGTTGCTGTGGACGCAGTTGGCGGCCATGCTGGTCGCGACGGCGCTGGCGCTGACGGTGGCGTTCCTTGACGCCTCGATCTGGGTCTTGCTGGCGCTGGCGACGGCGCGCGGCATCGTCACCGCCTTCAATCTGCCCGCGCGACACGCGCTGATGTATCACCTTGTCCCGCATGAGGCGATGGGCAGCGCGGTCGCGCTGAATTCGATCACCGTCAACATGGCCAAGATCGCGGGGCCGCTTGCCGCCGCCGGAATCATCGCGGGTTTCGGAATCACCGTGTGCTTCATCGTGAACGCGGCCAGCTTCATTCTGGTGATGGCGATGACGATGCTGCTGGACCTGCCGCGCCATACCGCACCCGCAAGGCAGCAGCGGCTGGTCTCCACCATGGTCGAGGGCGTGGATTATCTGCGCCGCGACCGGGTGATGCTGATGCTGGTCGCCGTGGCGCTGGTGCCGACGTTCTTCTGCCTGCCCTATCTGCAATTCCTGGCGGTCTTTGCCGCGCAGGTGTTCCATGCCGGCCCCGAGGGGCTGGGCATCATGACCGCCCTGGCTGCCGGCGGTTCGATCTGCGGCGGGCTGCTGGCCGCGTGGCTGCAGCGGGAATCGCGCACGGGCCGGATGATGCTGATCTTCATGGGCGTGTTCGGGCTGTCGCTGGTGGCGTTCGCATTCGCGCCCTCGATCCATGTCGGGCTGCCCTTGCTGTTCTGCGCGGGGGCGATGCAGCTTGCCTACAATTCGTCGAACACGGCAATCCTGCAATTGCGGGTGGATGACGCCTATCGCGGGCGGGTGCTGTCGACCCTGTTCATGACGCGGGGACTGATGCCGGTGGGCACCGCGCTGATGGCTGTGGTGGCCACGGTGATCGGGCCCCGCTGGGCGTTGGGGTCGATGTCGCTGATCGTGGTGGTGTTCACCGCCGCATTGTGGCTGTTCGCGCCGGCGCTGCGGCGGCTGAAGGTGTGACCGGCGGAACTACCGCCGGGCATACCACGGATGCGGCAGGCCGGGCACCTTGGCCTGAACCGTGTAGATCGAGCTGTGCGCGCAGACCAGCAGCGTGCGCAGGTCCGGCCCGCCAAAGGCGAAGTTGATCGCGCGTTCGGGGAATTCCAGCACCGCCAGACGCCGCCCGTCCGCATCGAACACCCAGATGCCGCCCGGCCCGGTGCAGAAGACGCGGCCCAGCTGATCGACCTTGACCCCGTCGGGCGCGCCGGGGGTTTCGCCGTTCAGATCGGCAAAGATGCCGCGCGACAGGACATTGCCCGCGGCATCCAGATCGAAGCGGTGCAGGAACTTGCTGGTGCGGGTATTGGCCACATACATCGTGCGCTCATCGGCCGAGAATGCCAGTCCGTTGGGATATTCGCAGGACACGACGTGATGCACGCTGTCATCGGCCGGATCGACGCGATAGATCGCCGCCCCGTCCCAGACGCCGGTATCGTTGTCGGGCGCGGGGATCTGGCGGTCCCTGAACGCGATGCGATAGGACGGGTCGGTGAAGAACAGCGCGCCACTGGAATGACAGATGACGTCATTGGGCCGGTTGAAGCGCTGGCCGCCAAAGCTTTCTACGAAATTTTCCACGCGCCCGTAGGGATACATCCGCGTCAGGCGCGCGCCCGGCCCCTCGCACTGGATCAGGCGGCCTTGCAGATCGAAGGTGGTGCCGTTGCCGCCATAGGTGTCGCGGACCTTGACCGCCTGCCCGCCGGGGGCCCAGCGATACAGCGCGTTGCCGCGCGTGTCGGTGAAATAGAAAAACCCCTCGGGGTGCCACAACGGGCCTTCGGTGAAGACAAAGCCCGTCGCCTGACGCACCGGCGCGCCGTCTTCCAGAATATCGGTCATGATGCTGTCCCTGAAACGCGAAAAAAGGGCGGCCACCGATCGGCAGCCGCCCAAGGCGGGGAGGAAGTTCAGCCGATCTCGATGATGCCGGTGTTGTTTTCGATGCGCATCTGGGTGCCGAGATCGGCGCACATCTTCTGCATCCGGCCCAGCATCACCGCGCCGTCCTTTTCATTGGCCATATGCGGGCGGCCATCGGTTTTTGGGTGATGATCGCCCGAGCCCACGACGCGCGTGACCTCACCTTCATTCGAGGGGTCGCGGCCAAGGTTCACCGGATAAAGGATGATCTTCTTGACCTTGTGGCCGTCCATCTGGACGCGGAACAGATGCGTGAACCACCAGCTTGCCCCGACCAGACCGGGATGCAGCGGTTCCAGCGCGGGGTGGTGCTTGGGCATCTCGTCGGGATCGTGGCCCCAGGATTCATAGCTGTCGGCGGGCACGCGGCCATTGAATTCCGACTGTGCAAAGAAATTGCCAAGACCATAGATGATCGGCTTGCCCTTGTAGATCTCGATGCCCAGATTGCGGTGCCACCCATGGCCGATATACATGTCGGCGCCTGCATCGATACAGGCGCGGGCGAATTCCTTGACATAGCCCGGCGGGTCGTATTCGCGCGCCCCTTCGGCGATGGCGAAATGGTGCGAGACCAGCACCATGTCGGCCATGCTGCGCGCTTCCTCGACCGAACGGAGATTGCCCTCGAAATCCTTGGGGAACATTTCGCTGACGATCTTGAATTCGTCGCCCTCGACGAAGGTGGGCACGGCGCGGCTGGTATGCTGTTCGTGGAATTGCAGCCGGATCTCATCCTCGCGCGCGTCAAAGCGGTGATAGCCGATGCGCAACTCCTTGACGATCTTGCGCAGGGCGGCGGCGGTTTCCTTGTCGACGACATGGCGCTGGCGCACGCGCAGCGGGTTGACGCCCGGGCGGCCCTGCATGGTCGCCTTGGGCTGGCCCGCGATCTCGTTCTGCTTGTTGCCCGACGAGATCGAGATCAGCGCCGCCCGCCCCTTGCGGGTTTCCCGGTAGGCGGGCTTGCGCGCCTCTTCCAGATCGCGGCCGGTGCCGGCATGGGTGATGCCCACGCGCTTGCAATGGCGCATGGTGGCAAGAATGCCGTCCTCGCCCCAGTCATAGCTGTGGTTATGGGCCAACGACATCATGTCCACGCCCGCCCATTTGAAGTCGTCGGCGATCTCGCCCTCGGTGATCATGAAGCTGGCAACCCAGTCCCCGCGCGAGGCATAGCGGATTTCCTCGGGGTCGCCGAAGTTCATCTCAAGATGCGCCATGGTCAGGTCGGCCTCGCGCATGATGTCGATGACCTTCAGGAAATCGGGATCCTCGCATTGCGAAAACGTGCGCGAGGCCATGCATTCGCCGGCCAGAACGATGTTCCAGGTGTTCGATGCCATATCAGGCTCCTTCGATGTGAAATGCGGGTCTCAGGCGGCCCAGTAAAGCCGCGTCGGATTGTCGACCAGAATGGTGCGGCGAATGGCGGCGTCGAGGGCCCAGCGGGCCAGTTGGTCCACCAGCCCCGCGCCATCGGGCTTGTCGGTTTCCGCGCCCGTATGCGGCCAATCAGTGCCCCACAGCATCCGGTCGGGATTATGCGCGACCAGCATCCGCGCGAAATCGTCTACGTCGGAATAATGGGGAAAGCCCTCGGCGGACTGGATATAGACGCCCGACAGTTTGACATAGGCGTGGCCGCGATCCAGCAACCGGCGCAGCGAAACCCCCGTGCGGCTGTCCACACCCTGCGACAGCGGCGGATAGCCGAAATGGTCGACCACCACCGGGCAAGACAGCGTCGACAGCACCTGTTCCCAGTCGGGGATCAGTTCGGCGTCGCGGTCGCCCACGAATTGCATATGCCAGCCGCGATCCCTAATGCGGGTGGCCATGCGGGCCAGTTCATCGGCGGTGGGCACGCGGGTCTTACCGAAATAATAGCGCAGGCCGCGCACGCCGCCCTGATGCAGCCGGTCCAGTTCCGCGTCCGCGACCTCGGGCAGCACGATCGCCACACCGCGCGCCACATCCGCGCCGAAATCGGCCAGTGCCCGCATCAGGACCGTGTTGTCATCGCCATAGCTGGACGGCGCGATGACGACATTGCGGCTGATGCCCAGACGCTGCTTGAACCGGCGGTAATCCTCTTCGGTCGCGTGATGCGGCCGGTGCGGGTGGCGGGTGCGGTCGAATATGTGATGGTGGCAATCGGTCGCGCCGACCGGCAGGGGCGTTTCCGGCGCGCTGTCGCCCGAGGAAAACGGCGCCTGCATCACGACGCCCGCGACTGTGCTGTGGTCCTTCATCCGGTCATCCTTATTGTCAACATTTCATTGAGGCAAAAATTTTTACTCGGCAGCCATCGGCGCCGGCCGCAACATCGGCGTGCGCAGGTGGCACGCGGCCATGTGGCCCGGCGCGACCTCTTGCAGGCTTGGCGATTCCACCCGGCAGCGGTCGAAGGCATAGGGGCAGCGGGTGTGGAAATGGCAGCCCTTGGGCGGGCTGATCGGGCTGGGCACCTCGCCCTCCAGCACCTTGCGTTCGCGTTGCAGGCGGGGGTTCGGCACCGGCACGGCGGCCAGCAGCGCTTCGGTATAGGGGTGCTGGGGGTTGTCGAACAGCGCGGATTTTTCCGCATATTCGACGATGCGGCCCAGATACATGACAGCGATGCGGTGGCTCATATGCGCGACGACCGCCAGATCATGGGCGATGAACAGATACGAGATGCCTTCCTGTTCCTGAATGTCCATCAGCAGGTTAACGACCTGAGCCTGAATGGACACGTCCAGCGCAGACACGGGTTCATCGCCGATGATCAACCGCGGCCCCGCCGCAAGTGCCCGGGCGATGCCGATGCGCTGGCGCTGGCCGCCGGAAAACTGGTGCGGGTAATTGCGCATCTGCGATTCCCGCAGACCGACGCGGCGGAACAGTTCCGACACGCGTTCCTTGCGGTCCTTGGCGTCGCCGATGCCATGGACCAGCAGCGGCTCGGCCACGATATCACCCACATGCATGCGCGGGTTCAGCGAGGCGAAGGGATCCTGAAAGATGATCTGCATCTCGCGCCGGTAGGGGCGCATCTCGCGCTTGCTCAGCGGCACGATATCCTTGCCGCCGACCAGCACCTGCCCACCTGTGGGTTCGACCAGTCGCAGCACGGCGCGCGCCACGGTGGATTTGCCGCAGCCGCTTTCGCCGACCAAGCCCACGGTTTCCCCCTGCCCGACCGAAAAGCTGATGCCATCGACGGCATGGACGAATTCATTCGCCCCGCCGAGAAGCCCCTTGCGGACGGGGAAGGACATCTTGAGGTCGCGGACCTCCAGAACGGGGGCGTCGGGATCAGCTTGCGGCATGGTCTTGCTCCATGAATTGGGGGGCTTCCCAGCAGGCAGCCCAGTGGCCCGGCCGGTGTTCGACCAACGGCGGATAGGCGGCGCGGCAACGCTCGGTCGCGTGCGGACAGCGGGGGGCGAAGGTGCAACCCTCGGGCAGATTGACCAGCGCGGGCACCATGCCGGGGATTTCCTGCAACCGCGCGGGATGTTCGGCGCAGCCCAGCTTGTCCAGACGCGGCACCGCCGCCATCAGCCCACGCGTATAGGGATGCAGCGGCATGTCGAACACATCGCCCACCGACGCCTCTTCCACCTTGCGGCCGCCGTACATCACGATGACATGCTGGGCGTTTTCGGCCACCACGCCCAGATCGTGGGTGATCATCAGCACCGCCGTGCCCAGCCGAGTCTGGAGATCCTGCATCAGCGCAAGGATCTGCGCCTGAATGGTCACGTCCAGCGCAGTCGTGGGCTCGTCCGCGATCAGCACCTTGGGCCGACAGGCCAAAGCGATCGCCGCCATCACCCGCTGACGCATCCCGCCGGAAAGCTGGTGGGGATATTCGCGCACGCGGCGTTCCGGTTCGGGGATCTTGACCAGCCGCAGCATCTCGACGGCGCGAGCCATGGCCTGTTTGCGCGTGACCTTTTCATGTAGCAGAACAGTTTCACAGATCTGCTGGCCGATGGTCATCAGCGGGTTCAGCGAGGTCATCGGTTCCTGAAAGATCATCGAAGCTTCGTTGCCGCGCAGTTTGCGCATCGCGCTTTCGGGCAGGTCCAGCAGGTTCTGGCCGTGCATCTCGATCCGGCCCGCGACGATGCGGCCCGGCGGGTCAGGGATCAGACGCATGATCGACAGGGCCGTCATGCTTTTGCCGCAGCCGGATTCGCCGACGACGGCAACGGTCTGCCCCGCCCGCACCGTCAGGGAGAAATCATCCACCGCCTTGATGATGCCCATCGAGGTGAAGAAATAGGTTTTGAGCCCCTCGACCCGCAGTACGACATCGCCCTGTTCGGGGGTGGCATGTTGGGCGGTCACGGTATTGGCGTCCATATACATCGGCTTACCTTCCTGCCTGACGGGGGTCCAAGATGTCGCGGATTGCATCGCCCAGCAGGTTCGACCCGAAAACGGCAAGGCTGATCGCGATGCCGGGACAGATGACCAGCCAGGGCGCGGTGCGCAGATAATCGGCGGCAGATTGCGACAGCATCTTGCCCCAGGACGGCGCGGGTTCGGGAATGCCCAGACCCAGAAAGGACAGCGAGGCCTCGATCAGGATGGCACTGCCGACATTGGCCGAAGCCAGCACGATCAGCGGCGCCAGCGTATTGGGCAGGATGTGGCGGATGGCGATGCGCAATTCCCCCATGCCGGTCGCCCGCGCCGCCTCGACAAAGGGTTGGGCGCGCAGGGCCAGCGTATTGGCCCGGATCACCCGCGCGATGGTCGGCATCTTGGTGATCGCGATGGCCAGCACGGTGTTGGTCAGCGACGGCCCCATCACGGCGGCCAGCGTCATCGCCAGAATAAGGCTGGGCAGCGCTTGAATGATGTCGGACAGGCGTTGCAACACCAGATCGACCTTGCCGCCCAGAAAGCCCGAGGTCAGGCCCAGCATCACGCCCAGAAACACCCCCAGCGCCGTCGCGGCCAGCCCGACCGTGATCGAGATGCGCGCGCCAAGGATGATGCGGCTGGCCACGTCGCGGCCAAGGTTGTCGGTGCCCAGCCAATGATCCCATGACGGCGGCTGCAAGGCGTTGCGCGGAAAAGTGCGGATCGGATCATGCGGCATGATCTGGTTGGCAAAAATCGCCATGAAGACCAGCACCAGCATGATGACCAGCCCAATGGCCCCCACCGGATAGCGGCGTGTCAAAAAACGCATCCTGCCGAAACGCCCGCGGACATTGGCCCCGGCCTTGGCAAGATCGCGTTCGAATCCCGTTGTCTGCTGCATGTGCTTTCGCCTCAGTCGGTGAACTTGATGCGCGGGTCCAGCGCCGCGTAGCTCAGGTCGATCAGGAAGTTGATGATGACGGTGCCCGCCGCGGTCAGCAGCACCAGGTTCTGCACGATCGGATAGTCGCGGAACTGGATCGACTCGACCAGGTAGCGGCCGATGCCGGGCACGTTGAAGACGATCTCGATGACCACCAGCCCGCCGATCAGATGCGCGGCTTCAAGTCCAAGGATGGTCAGAACCGGCAGCACGGCATTCTTCAGTGCGTGGTAGTAGTTGATCGCGCGCAGCGACGCCCCCTTGGCGCGGGCGGTGCGGATGTAATCCTGACGCAGCACCTCCAGCATGGACGACCGCGTCATCCGCAGGATCAGCGCCGAGCTGCGGAACCCCACGACAAAGGCGGGAAGGCATAGCAGCCACAGCTCTTGCCAGAACGTCACACGGCCCATCGGATAGATCGGCACGAAACCAAATGCTTGCACAAAGAACATCAGGACCAGCAACCCGATCCAGAATGACGGCAGTGACAGGCCTGAGATGCTGACAACGCGCAACACATTGTCCAAGGGCGAGTTCTGCTTGACCGCGCTGATGACACCCAGGGGCACACCCAGCAGCGTGGAAAACAGCATCGCCAGCGCCGCCAGCTTCAGCGTGACCGGCACGCGCGAGGCGATCTCGTCATAGGCAGAACGTTCCGAGATGTAGGAGTAACCCAGATCGCCCTGAAGCACCCCGCCGATCCACGACAGGTATTGTATAGGCAGGGATTTGTCCAAGCCCAGCTCGGCCTCAACCTGTGCGCGTTGCGACGGATCTACGTAACCCGCCGCGTCGAACAGGATATCGACGATATCGCCGGGAATGATCCGCATCAACGAAAAGATCAGGATCGAGACGCCGATCAGGGTGATGATCATCAGCGCCGTGCGCTTGACGAGATAGGGGATCAAGGCAGCTACCTCATGACTGGTCAGGCGATCACCCATCGGGGCGATCCGTCCGGTTGCGGTTGCGGGTCAGGTGGGGGGGCGCCGTTTGCGGCACCCCGATCACGGCCTAGCGGTCAAGCCAGACATCTTCGTAGCGGAACGAGTTGTAGAAACTGTTGGTCGCGCGCACGGCGTTCTTGACATAGGGTTGGCGGCATTCGCCGATCATGCTGCCATACAGCACCGGGCGCGCGCTTTCCGATTGCAGCTTGCGGTCGATTTCGCGCACCAGCCTGACGCGCTCGGCGGGGTCGGTGGTGCTGGATTGCTGCTCGATCATCTTTTGCGTGTCAGGGTTGCAGTAATCGCTGAGGTTGCGCGCCGCGCCACAGGCGTAGTTTTCGAAAAAGATCGGGTCGGGATCGTCCATCGCGGGTGCCATGGCCCAATGGGTGAATTCATATTCCGACCGCGCATTGGCGCGCTTGGTCCAGACGCTGATTTCCACCGAATCCAGATGCGCGTCGATATAGATGTCGCGCAACTGATCGGCCAGCAGGGTCGAGGGCGTGACATGCGCCGGGCGGTTCACCGTCATCAGCGGCACCGTCAGCCGCTTGTCCGGGCCATAGCCCAGCTCTTCCATCAGGGCGCGGGCCTCGGCGCGGTTCGCCTCGATATCCTTGCCATAGCCGGGGATGTCGGCCATGTCATCGGGCGACAGACCCCATTGGCCATCGGGGCCGGGCATCATCACGCCCGCGACCTGCACCTGGCCCTTGCTCATGACCTGCGAAAACGCGTCGCGGTCGATGGCCAGCGCGATGGCCTTGCGGATGCGGGGATCCTTGAACGCTTCGCTTTTCGGGTTGTAGACCAGTTGCCCGGTGGATGGCGCGGGGGCCAGATCACAGATCGCATCGGGTTTCTGGTTGCGGATATCGGCCTCCATCTCGGGGTTGATATCGCTCCACGTCATGTCCAGCTGGCCCGAGACGAATGACAGCGTCCGCGTGCCGGAATTGGGGATCAGCGCATATTCGATGCTGTCCAGATGCGGCTTGTTTTCCTTGAAATAATCGGAGTTGCGCTCCAGCACCAGCCCCTGGTTCGGGCTAAAGGACT
>Ga0160459_100268_pt1 | contig 25522 bp, 23 predicted proteins | sample HID1973K_E6MG_FD_108208 | JGI IMG/M metagenome (GOLD analysis project Ga0160459, IMG submission 108208) | Enriched mosquito-associated microbial communities from UW Madison campus, WI, USA - HID1973K_E6 MG | ecosystem: Host-associated > Arthropoda: Insects > Digestive system > Unclassified ... | reverse complement strand
AGTGGCGCGAAGCTGTCCGGAGCGTGAAGCTGGTGCAGGGCTCTGCCGGTACCAAGGGGGCCGTTTACCGCAAGATGGTGGCGGGGCGGTCCGGGCTCAGCATTCCTGCCGAGCTGGAAATCACCCAGGCCAGGCCGGGCGCCGAAATCCAGTTCCGGGTGACCTCCGGCCCGTCGAACCGCTCGGGCGGCTACTACCTCAGCACCGAAAACGACGGCACCCGGCTCCGGTACGCGCTCGAAGCCCGTCCGGAAGGCCCGTTCTCCTTCCTGGACCGGTTCGGCCTCCTGAACAGGATCGCCCAGCGACGGGTGCGCACCGAAGTTTCCCAGCTGGACCGTCTCAAGGACGTGCTGGAGCTGCAGACCGTCAGCTAGCCAGGCGACGGATGGATGGACCATAGTTTTTCCAGCCGCAGCCACTCCGGTGCCGGTTCTCCGCCACCTGCCCGTCGAGGTGCGCAGGTGCCTACTGCGCCAGCCGCTGGCCGGTCCAGGGGCCTGCAATGTTCGACGGCGACGCCAGGGTCCCGCCCGAGAGGTCCCAGTACTGCACAACATCGGAGGCCCTGCGGAGTGCGACGCCGGTGGAGTTCAGGCCGGTGACGTTCTTCAGCGGCCGGATGCCGGTGACATCCTGCCAGCCTGTGGCCACCGTGGGCCGCGCCTCGGCACGGAGGACGGTGGTTCCCCAGCCGCGGTAGAGCTGCGCCGCGCCGTCAGCCCGGAGGGCGAGGACATCCTGGAAGCCGTCGGCGTCGTAGTCCACCATCGCGAGGCGGGACGCGGTGATGCCACTTGTGATCAGGGCCCTTGCCGACAGGTCGCTGGTGCCCTTGTTGGGGTACAGGAAGAGGTTTCCGCTGCTGTCCAGGGCGAGGATTTGCGGCATCCTGTTGTTGGCGCACCAGCCGCCGACCGCGAGGGTGAGGGACTGCCAGCCGCCGGACCCCAAGGTGATTGCTGCCTGGAACCCTCCGGTGGCGATGCCGCGGTGCAGGGTGAGGTTCCCGTTGGTCCACTGGGTCACGAGGTCGTAGGCGCCGTCCCGGTCCCAGTCGGTGACGAAGACTTCCTTCGCCCCGGTGAAGCCGGAGCCGATGACCTTGGCGGCGCCGTACGTGCGGACACCTGTTGACGCCCTGTTAATCAGCTGGCCCGCAGAATTCACGGTCACGAGGTCGCCGGGCCCCGTGATGGCCGCGGCGCCCAGGTCCAGGGTGGGAGGCATGTGCCGCCCCGTGGCATCGCACAGGGATGGTGCCGGCGGCGGGAAGGCGGAGCCCCCGCCGGAGGACCCGCCGGACCCGCCGGGCGAGTCCACGGTGCCGGCAGGGAGGGTGGTGTAGCCGAAGAAGTTCACCACACCCCAGATCTGGTAGGTGGAGTTGGTGTACGAGATGCCTGCGCCCATGACGTTGAAGCGGGGATCAATGAGCATGGCGTTGTGCCCGGGGGAACCCTTCCACCACTCCACCAGCTGTGCGGCATCCCTGTCTGTCCGGATGGCGATGACCTCGCCTGCGCCGTTGTTGGGGTTCATGGCGCGCGGATCCGTCCAGAAGTTGGCCCGGTGCTCAATGACCTCGCGTGAGGCAATGCTGTCCGACCATTCCTGGGCAAGGCTGGCAACCGTGGGGTTGTATTTCACCGGTTTCAAGCCCTTTGACGCCCGGTACTCGTTGATCTTGGTGAAGACGGTGAGGATCGCTGCGGAGTTGTTGTCCTTGACCAGTGCCTCCGTGGCCGGGGATGTTGCAAGTGATTCGGAGGCTGCCGGCCCGGAAGTGGTGGGCCCGGATACTGCCGGCGGCGGGGAGGCCAGTTCGGCGTCGGGTGCCCACAGCGGGGGTATCGAGGGCACCTCGTCGGCGGGCTGCGCAGCGGCGGGATCCGACGTGACGGCGGGATCGGCCGACGGCGCGGGCGACGGTTCCTGGACCGGTCTGATGTCCAGCGCCGGTCCGCCGGCTCCGGCAGCCGGTGCCGCATCCAGCGGCGGGGTGGGCGAGGCCACCCGGATGTCCGGATCAACAGCCGGGGTGAGGGCGGTACCCGTGGGGCTGTTTCCCGCGTCGGGCGTGCCGGCGCCGTCCCCGGTGGCCGCCCCCAGCGAGAGGCGTGACGGTCCTGAAGATGCCACCTGCCTGTTCGAATCCAGCGGCAGCGGGGCTGGCCCCGCCGTCGAGGAGGCGAGCACCAGCGCGCAGAGCACGCCAATAAAAGAGGGCGCGACCAATTTATTCACAACATCCCCAGCTCTGTTGGGCCATCCGGGAGACCATCCGGCGCCTGTGTATCTGAGGCAACATTAGCCCCACTGGACAACAGCAACAACGAAAGAATGTGGCTGTGGATATTCCATACGGTAATTTGGGACGGTGCTGATCTCAGACCGCGATATTCGTGCCGAAATAGACTCCCAGCGGATCGTGCTGGAACCGTTCGAGCCCGCGATGGTGCAGCCGTCGTCGGTGGACGTCCGGATCGACAAGTTCTTCAGGCTTTTCGACAACCACAAATACGCCCACATCGACCCCGCGCAGGAGCAGCCGGAGCTGACGCGGCTGGTGGAGGTTGAGCAGGACGAGGCCTTTATCCTGCACCCGGGCGAGTTCGTCCTGGGCTCCACTTACGAGACCGTCACCCTCCCGGATGACATCGCAGCCCGGCTGGAAGGCAAGTCCTCGCTGGGCCGCTTGGGGCTCCTGACGCACTCCACCGCAGGCTTCATCGACCCTGGCTTCTCAGGCCACGTGACGCTGGAACTGTCCAACATGGCCACGCTGCCCATCAAACTGTGGCCCGGCATGAAGATCGGCCAGCTCTGCTTCTTCCGGCTCAGTTCCTCGGCGGAATTCCCCTACGGCCAGGGCGAATACGGAAACCGTTACCAGGGGCAACGGGGGCCCACCGCCAGCCGGAGCCACCTGAACTTCCACCGCACCCGCATCTAGCGCAACCGGCACTCCGCACCAATTACGACTACGCCTGCGCCGGGACCTGCCGCCTCCGCGACGACGCCTTGACCAGGGGTTCCACGAAGCGGGCGGCCAGCGGGCCGATGACGGCCATCAGCAGGACGTAGGCGGTGGCCAGGGCGGCAAGGTTGGACGGCACGGCGCCTGAGGTGACGGCCAGCCCGGCGATCACGATCGAGAACTCGCCGCGGGCTATGAGCGTGGCACCGGCACGGAAACGTCCGGGCCGGGCAATTCCTTCGCGTTTGGCGGCCCAGATTCCGGTGGCCATCTTGGTTCCGGCAGTGAGCAACGCCAGCACCAGTGCCCAGCCCAGTACCGGCGGAATGGACGTGGGGTCGGTATTCAGTCCGAAGGCCACGAAGAAGATGGCGGCGAACAGGTCGCGCAGCGGTTCGAGGATGCGGGTGGCGTTGTGGGCGGTGGCGCCGGAGATGGCAATGCCGAGCATGAAGGCGCCCACCGCTGCGGAGACCTGCATGGCAGAGGCCAGGCCGGCCACCAGGAGCGCGGCGCCCAGTACGTTGAGCAGGAACACCTCTGAGTTTTCGCTGTGCACGGCCTTGGACACATGGTGGCCGTGCCGCAGGGCCACCATGAGCACAGCTGTGACCACGGCCAACGCAATGGCCACGGTGGTCAGTCCGCCCAGGAAACTGACGCCCGCGAGGGTGGCAGTCAGGATGGGGAGGTAGACGGCCATGGCCAGGTCTTCGAACACCAGGATGGACAGCACCACCGGTGTTTCACGGTTGCCCAGCCGGCCCAGGTCCGTGATGACCTTCGCGGCGATTCCGGACGAGGAAATGTAGGTGACCCCGCCCATCACCATGGCCCCCACGCCGCCCCAGCCCAGGAACAGGGCCAGTGCCGCTCCCGGGGTGAAGTTGAGGACGAGGTCCAGCACGCCGGCCTGCCACGACCGCCGCAGGCCCGTGAACAGTTCCGCCGCCGTATATTCCAGTCCGAGCATAAGCAGGAGCAGGATGACGCCGATCTCGCCGGAAAGGTGTGCGAACTCGTGCATGCCTTCGAGCTTCACCACGCCACCGGCGCCGAAAGCGAGCCCGCCCAGCAGGTAGAGCGGGATGGGCGACATTCCGATCCGTCCGGCCAGCCTGGCCAACAGGCCAAGGCAGAACACAACGGCCCCCAGTTCGATGAGGGTCAGGGCCAGCGGGTCCATAGGGGTCAGCCGTGGCGCAGGATGTCGGCCGCCGAATCGAGGCCTTTCAGGGTTCCGACAGCAACCAGCAGGTCACCGGTATGCAGGATCACATCGGGTCCGGGCGAGGGCAGGACCTCCCCTTCGCGCATGATGGCAACGATGGAGACGCCACACCGGGTCCGGATGCACGCCTTGCCCATGGGCTGGTTCTGGAACGGGGACTCCGGGGCGATGGAGAACTGCCGGGTGACGATGCCCGGGACGTCCTTGTGCTCCTCCGTCAGCTTCATAGCGAGGTGCTGGCCGCCCAGCAGGTTGCCCAGGGTGGCGGCCTCATCGCTGGTCAGCGGAATGGAAGCCTGGCACGTATCGGGATCGTCCCATGTGGAGACGATGAGCTCGGTCTGGCCTTCCCTTAGCTCCACCACGCCGATCCTGCGTCCGGAAGCTGTCATGAAGTCCTTCCGGCGGCCGAGGCCGGGAAGGTTCGTTTCATCCACGTTCATGGCTAAAGCCTAGTCTTCCGGAGCGTTGCGTGGTGGGGGTCAGGCGGAGGGGACGACGGCGATGGGAGCCTTGTCCGGGGACTTCACCGGCAGCAGGACCAGCAGCCCGGCGAGCAGGACCACCATGATGCCCAGGATGCCCCAGCGCTGCGCCTCGCCGGCTGCCACCAGCGGGGTTGCCACGGTGATGCACAGCGTGAAGAGGGCCGGCGCCAGGAAGCTGACGGCCCGGCCGGTGGTGGCGTAGAGGCCGAACAGTTCGCCGGACTCCCCGTGCGGTGCGAGCCGGGCGAGGTAGGCCCGCGATGACGACTGCGCCGGGCCCACGAACAGGCAGAGGAACAGGCCGAACACCCAGAACGTGGTGCTGCCCGCCCAATCCATGCCGAAGAAGGAATAGTCGCCGTTACCCAGCACCAGGATCACGGTCCCGGCCACGAGCAGGCCCGCGAGCGAGCCGATAATGACGGCCTTCGGGCCCACCCTGTCGTCCAGGAACCCGCCGATGATGGCTCCGAATGCTGCCACCACATTGCCGAAAATGGCGAAGAAGATGACCTGTGACAGCTCGAACCCGAAGGTGCCCGCGGCGATGATGCCGCCGAAGGTGAACACCGCGGCCAGCCCGTCACGGAACACCGCGCTGGCCAGCAGGAAGTAGATGGTGTGCGGGCTGGTGGCGTAGATGGCGCGGATCCGGCGGAAGAGCAGCCGGTAGCTGGCGACGATGCCGAGGCGGGCTGCCTGGCCGGTCCGGGGCAGTTCCGGGACCGCGAACAGGACCGGCAGGGCAAAAATGAAGAACCACAGGGCCGAGAACACGGCCACCAGCCGGATGTTCAGGCTGTCCTGGGTGGAAGCGCCGAACCACTCGAAGCTGGGCTGGACGAACAGCTGCAGGACGATCAGCAGGGCCACGATGCCGCCCAGGTACCCGGCACCCCAGCCGATGCCGCTGACCTTGCCGATGTTCCGGGGGGTGGAAATCTGGGCCAGCATGGCGTTGTAGTTGACCCCGGCGAATTCGAAGAACACGTTGCCCAGTGCGATCAGCGTGACGCCCAGCAGCAGGAATTCCGGCTGCGGGAAGACGAAGAAACACAGCGCGGTGAGGACGGCGACGGCGGCCGTGTTGACTCCCAGCCACAGCTTCCGCCTGCCGCCGGCGTCGGAGCGCTGCCCGGTGACGGGGGCCAGCAGCGCGATGGCGAGGCCCGCCACGGCGAGGGCGGCGCCGAGGACCGCCGAGGCCTCGTCCTTGCCGCCGAAAGCGTTGGACGTGAGGTAGACGGTAAACACGAAGGTGGTCATCACGGCGTTGAAGGCTGCCGAACCCCAGTCCCAGGATGCCCAGGCCAGGATCCGGCCCTTGCTGGATACCTGGTTGCCGGTTGCTAGTTCCGAGGACGGCTGTATGGCCCGGGGAGCGCTGGCGCTGTTCATAGCTGCATCGTATCCGCCGAGGGCGAACAGGACGCGGACCGAAGCCCTGACTGGCGCGGAATGACGCGCGGCGGCCGGGAAACCGCGACGGGTCAGGCGCCCGGACTTGATAAACTGTGGATTCCCGAACCCGACATTTTGCCGCCTGCTCCAACTTTTGACAATCGAATTCCTGACGTTGCGGAGATACCAGTGATCACAGTCCTTGCCGTGCACTTTTCGGTGGCTGTGCTGGCGCCATGGTTCTTCAGGAAGTGGGGCCGCAACGCATTCTACGCTCTGGCAGCCGTTCCCGCTGCCTCGTTCGTCTGGCTCCTGTTCCAGTACGGCCCGGTCTACTCCGGGCAGGGTGCGGTGTCCGAGGTTGTCCCCTGGATTCCCGGCCTCCACCTCGAGTTCGCTTTCCGCATGGACCCGCTGGCCTGGGTGATGTCACTGCTGGTGCTGGGCGTTGGTGCCCTGGTACTGCTCTACTGCGCCCGGTACTTCAAACGGAAGGATCAGGACCTTGGCGCGTTCGGCGCGCAGCTCCTGGCCTTCGCCGGTGCCATGTTCGGCCTTGTGGTGGCCGATGACCTGCTGCTGCTCTTCATTTTCTGGGAACTCACCACCATCCTGTCCTACCTGCTGATCGGCTTTGCCCGCACCAGGCTGGCGGCCCGCCGCTCGGCGCTGCAGGCCCTCATGGTCACCACCGCCGGCGGGCTGGCCATGCTGGTGGGGATCATCATGCTGGGCCAGACGGCCGGAACCTACCGCCTTTCAGCCATCCTCGAACAGGCCCACGTGCTCGCGGAAGGCCCGTCCGGCGCCATGGTGAGCGCCGCCGTCGTGCTCATCCTGGTGGGCGCCATCACCAAGTCCGCGCTGGTGCCCTTCCACTTCTGGCTTCCCGGCGCCATGGCCGCCCCCACCCCTGTCAGCGCGTACCTGCACGCCGCCGCCATGGTGAAGGCCGGCATCTACCTGGTGGCACGGCTGGCGCCCGGATTCGCGGAAACGGCCTACTGGCAGCCCGTGGTGCTGGGCCTGGGCCTGGCCGCCATGCTGGTGGGCGGCTACCGTGCGCTGCGCCAGACAGACATCAACCTTATCCTCGCCTACGGCACCGTCAGCCAGTTGGGCTTCCTCACCATGGTGGTGGGCCTCGGCACGCCGGACGCCGCGCTGGCCGGCCTGGCGATGCTGCTCGCCCACGGCCTCTTCAAAGCCACGCTCTTCCTGGTGGTCGGCATCATCGACCACCAGTCCGGAACACGCGATGTCCGGAAGCTCTCCGGCGTCTTCCGGTCCTCCCGCGCCTTGGGGATCGTGGCCGGCATCGGTGCCGCGTCCATGGCCGGCGTCCCCTTCCTTGCCGGGTTCGTGGCCAAGGAATCCGTGCTGGAAGCGTTCGTCCACCACGCCGGGGACCCTGACGCCGGACCGTGGGGCATGGTGGTCCTGGTGGGGCTGGTCCTGGGTTCAGTCCTCACCTTCGCGTACAGCGCCCGGTTCATGTGGGGCGCCTTCGCCGTCAAACCCGGCGTGGAGCCCACCCAGTTCAAGGCCGTTCGGCCTTCCTTCATCGCAGCCCCGGCCGTCCTGAGCATCCTCACCATCGCCTACGGCCTGTGGCCGGCGCCGGTTGACGCCTGGATCCAGCCTTACGCCGCGCTGTTCGCGTCCACCGCGCCCGACGCCGGAACGCCGGGCGAGCAGGCCGGGCACCTGGCGCTGTGGCACGGACTGACCCCCGCACTTGGCCTGACGGCGCTCACCTTTGTGTTCGGCGCTGCCATGTACTTCGGCCGCAACGCCGTGGCCCGTGCGCAGGCGCTGGTCCCGGACTGGGTGGATGCCGACCGCGCCTACCAGCTGACCATCGGTGTGCTGGACGACATCGCCGTGTGGATCACCGGCCGGACCCAGCGCGGTTCGCTGTACTACTACCTCGCCGTCATCCTCACGGTGGCGTTCGTCCTGCCGCTGAGCGCCATCCTCTTCGCCGGCAAGCCGCTTCCGGACAATATTTACCTGGTGGATCCGGGCTCTCCGCTGCAGATCGTCGCGGGAATCGGCATCGTGATCGGCGCCCTCGCGGCCGTCAAGGCGAACAAGCGCTTCCTTGCCGTCCTGATGGTATCGGTCACCGGCTACGGCATCGCCCTGATGTTCGCCCTCCAAGGAGCCCCGGACCTGGCACTGACGCAGATGCTGGTGGAAACCATCATCCTGGTGGCCTTCGTCCTCGGCATGCGCCGCCTCCCGCCTGAACTGCGGGACCGGACAGGGGGCAAATACCGTGTGGTCCGTGTCATCATCGGCGCAGCCTTCGGGGCCACCATGGTGTTCGCGGCCATCTACGCCATGGGCGCCCGCGTGGCCCAGCCCATCTCCCTGCAGTTCCCGCAGCTGGCCTACGAAGGCGGCGGCGGACTGAACATCGTCAACGTCACGCTCGTGGACATCAGGGCCTGGGACACCTTCGGTGAGATCACCGTGCTGGCACTGGCCGCCACAGGTGTTGCGAGCCTCATCTTCGTCCGCGGCCGCGGCGACCGCCTGCGGGCCTCGGCCTCGGTGGCTGAAGGAACCGTTGGCCGGTTCCACGACGTGGACCCGGGTTCCCGGGACGGGGCCGCCCTGGCCATCAGCAGGAAGTTCGCCACGGCCACCCGGGACGCCTGGCTGGTGGCCGGCCGGACACTGGCACCCGAACGCCGCTCCATCATCTTCGAAGTGGTCACCCGGCTGGTCTTCCACTCGCTGGTGATCTTCTCGCTCTACCTCCTGTTTGCCGGCCACAACCTGCCTGGCGGCGGCTTCGCAGGCGGCCTAACAGCCGGCCTGGCGCTGACCATCCGCTACCTGGCCGGCGGGCGGTTCGAACTCAGCGAAGCAACTCCCGTCAGCGCCGGTGGCCTGTTGGGCATCGGCCTGGCCACGGCCGCAGGCTCCGGTGTTGCCCCGCTCTTCCTGGGCGGCCAGGTGTTCCAGAGCGCCATCATCCAGTTCTGGCTGCCCGTGTTCGGGGACATCAAGTTCGTCACGTCCACCATCTTCGACATTGGCGTATACATCGTGGTGGTGGGACTGGTGCTGGACGTGCTGCGCAGCCTCGGCGCTGAAGTGGACGAACACATCGAGGAGCGGGGCTCCGAACCCGCAGAGTACGAGGAACCCGAAGACATGCCAGCCGAAACCATCTCAGGGGGCAAGGCATGAGCATCAACCTCGCCCTGCTCCTGGTCATGGGTGCCCTGTATGCCTGCGGCATCTACCTGATCCTGGAGCGCAGCCTTACCCGCGTCCTGCTGGGGCTCATGCTCCTGGCCAACGCCACCAACCTGCTGATCCTGGCCACCGGCGGCTACTCCGGCCTGGCTCCGATGTTCTCCAAGGACACCGCTGCCGGGGACTACAACGATCCCCTGCCGCAGGCGCTGATCCTGACGTCCATCGTGATCTCGTTCGCGGTGACCGCCTTCATGCTGGGCATCATCTACCGGACCTGGGTGCTGGCACGCGAGGACGAAATCCAGGACGACCTGGAAGACCTCCGCGTCGCCGAAACCCCCAGCTTCGACGCCGAGGACGACGCCGAGATCCCCGCCGAAACATCCGAATTCCCGCTCACCATGCTGGGGGGCGACGGGCAGGACATCTCAGACCACCGACCGGGCTCCGGCGATGACACGTCCGGCGGCCGTGAGGCCGGCGCCCGGGTGCACGGCGGCACTGCCACCGTGCTGGCGGGCGATCGCGAGATGCCCACCGAGCACGCGGCCCAGGAAGAAAAACCCGGCTCACCCAACGTCAAGCCCAGCCCGGAAGGAGGCGGACAGTGAACATCGCCAGTCTGGCCCCGCTCGCCGTCGTACTTCCCATCCTGGGCGCCGCCCTGACGTTCCTGCTGATCCGGCACTCCCGTGCCCAGCGGGCCGTCAGCATCGGGCTGCTGTCCCTGACCCTGCTGCTCGAATGCTTCCTGATGGCGGCGGTGTGGGACGGCGGAACCGTGGCCGTCAGCATCGGCGGATGGATTCCGCCGTGGGGCATCGTGCTGGTGGTGGACCAGTTCTCGTCACTGATGCTGGTGGTTTCCTCCGCGGTGAGCCTCGCGGTCCTCGTCTACGCCACGGGCCAGGGCATGGCCGACGGCGACAAGGACGCACCGGTGTCCATCTTCCACCCCACCTACCTGATCCTGGTGGCCGGGGTGTCCAACGCCTTCCTCTCCGGCGACCTCTTCAACCTGTATGTAGGCTTCGAGATCCTGCTGACGGCAAGCTACGTCCTGATGACCCTCGGCGGCACCGGGCCCCGCATCCGCGCCGGCGTCACCTACGTGGTGGTGTCCGTGGTTTCCTCGGTGCTGTTCCTGATTTCCATCGCCATGGTCTACGGGGCCACCGGAACCGTGAACATGGCGGACCTGGCCATCAAGCTCGGCGAACTGGACCAGGGCACCAAGACCCTCCTGCACGTGATGTTGCTGGTGGCGTTCGGCATCAAGGCCGCCGTCTTCCCGCTGTCCTTCTGGCTGCCTGACTCCTACCCCACGGCCCCCGCCCCGGTCACCGCCGTGTTCGCAGGCCTGCTTACCAAGGTGGGCGTTTACGCCATGGTCCGCACCGAGACCCTGCTGTTCCCCGGAGACACCCTGAACACGCCCCTGATGATCGCGGCGCTGCTGACCATGGTGGTGGGGATCCTGGGTGCCCTGGCGCAGAGCGACATCAAACGTCTGCTCTCCTTCACCCTGGTCAGCCACATCGGCTACATGGTGTTCGGGCTGGCCATGTCCTCGGTTGTAGGCCTCGCGGCCGCCATCTTCTACGTTGCCCACCACATCACCATCCAGACCAGCCTGTTCCTGGTCACCGGCCTGATCGAACGCCGCGGAGGCAGCTCCTCGGTGGACCGGCTGGGCGGGCTGGCCAAGATCTCGCCGCTGCTGGCGATCCTGTTCTTCATTCCCGGCATGAACCTGGCGGGCATCCCGCCCTTCTCCGGCTTCCTCGGCAAGGTGGGCCTGCTGCAGGCCGGCGTGGAACTGGGAACCCCGCTGGCCTACGCCCTGGTGATCGGCGGCGTGGTGACCAGCCTCCTGACACTGCTGGCGGTGGCCAGGGTCTGGAACCGCGCCTTCTGGCGGCGTCCTGCCGACGCCGAACACCCGGACCCCGTCCTGCTGGCCGCCGCGGGGCAGCCGGTGGAAGGGGAAGTCCTGGACGACGATGCCCCGGCGGACCGTGCCGGCAGGACGGGCCTGGCCGCACCGGTCCTCAGCCGGGCGGGAAGCGGTGGCAGCAGCACGCTGGTGAGGTCCACGCTGATGCCCCGCACCATGGTGGGGCCCACCGCCGGCCTGGTGGTCCTGGGCATGGCGCTGACCGTCTTCGCAGGGCCCCTGTTCGGGCTGTCCGACCGGGCAGCGGCAGAGATGCTGGACCGTGGCCCCTACATCCACGCCGTCCTGGGTGAGGACGTAACGGTGCCGGCCGTTGGAGCCCCCGCGGGAGCAGGAAAATGAGCCGCCGCCGTATTTCCCTGCGCCAGGAGCTTCCGCTCCTCGTCTGGCTGGTCATCGTCTGGGGCGCCCTCTGGCAGGACTTCAGCCCCGGCAACCTGCTGTTCGGGGCGCTGCTGGCCATCGCCGTCGCCCGGCTGTTCTACCTGCCGCCCGTGGAGCTCAGCGGACGCTTCAACATCCGGCACGCCATCCCCTTCGCCATGATGTTCCTGGGCCGGGTGGTGGTGGCCAGTTTCCAGATCCTGTACCTCGCCGCCGTCCGCGGGCCCAAGGTGCACAACGCGGTGGTGGCCGTGACGCTGCGGAGCCACCAGGACCTTATCGTCACCGCCACCGGCCACGTGATCTCGCTGATCCCGGGCTCGCTGGTGGTGGAAGTGGACCGGTCAACCTCCACGCTGTACCTGCACGCCATCAACATCAGCTCCGCAGAGGACGTGGAAAACCTGCGCAATGAAGTGCGTACCATCGAAGCCGGGCTCATCCGGATCATGGGCACCAACGAAGAACTCGCCATCGTACGGGCGGAGGCCGCAGCATGATGCAGGTGGTCCTGGCCGTTACGGCCGTCATCCTCTCCCTCGCCGCCGGCGGGGCGATCATCCGGATTGCCCGCGGCCCATCGCTGCTGGACCGGGTGCTGGCCTCGGACGTCCTGCTGGCCATCCTGGGCGCGGCGCTGTGCATTGACATGGCCGTGAACCGGCACCTGAACAACCTGATGCTGGTGGTGGCAATCTCCGTGATCGGCTTCATCGGGTCAGTGACCGTTGCACGCTTCGTGGCCGACCGGCGGGAGCACCCCAGTGAGCCCTGACATGTTAACCCCGGACCTGACCAGCGTGGATGGCTGGATCGACGTGGTGTCCGCCGTGTTCATGGTGGTGGGAGCCATCATGTCCCTGGGCGCCGCCATCGGCCTGCTGCGCTTCCCGGACCTCCTGAGCCGCATGCACGCCGCCACCAAGCCGCAGGTGCTGGGACTGTTCCTGCTGCTGGCCTCCATCGGGCTGCAGATGCGCACATGGTGGGTGTGGCCGGTCCTGGTGGTTGCCTGGATCTTCCAACTGCTGACCGTTCCCGTGTCCGCCCACATGGTGGGCCGCGCCGGCTACCGTACCAAGCACCTGCACCGGGAACTGCTGACCTCGGACGAACTTGATGCGGTGGTGCAGAAAGCCGCCGCCCAGGCCGCCCGTGAGGACGGCGGGGACGACGGCTCAACCCGCTGAAGCCAGCCGGCGTGCGGGGACATCGCGGGTGTTTAGACGATGTCCTGTGTCTTGGCGAAGCGGGTGATGGCGCGCTGCGTGCCGCGGTTGGCCAGGACCTGGATGATGGTGCTGACGAACGCCGAGATCAGCGCGAACGTCAGGGCCGAGCGAAGGCTGGTGGGGACGTCCTCGCCCTTGCCGGTGGGCGGCTTGTTGCCGGTGGTCTTTTCCCAGATGGTGTTGACCAGCTTGGTCCCGGCAAATCCGGCACCCAGGCTTACGCCGGTGCCGAGCAGCTTGATGAGAAGGTTCATTCCTAGTACTCCTTGCGGGCGGTAAAACGGTCTGCACCCCACCCTACTGGCTAAGTTCCTACGGCGCGGGGAGGAGCCCTTCCCATGCCACTGTCCAGTCCGGCGGGAAGCCGGGAGCATGCCGCGCCGGGCCGCCATCCCATCCCGCGGCCATGAGTGCCACCGCGGCCAACAGCCCGCCGTTGCCGGGCAGGTACAGCGGGAGCGATTCCGTCTGCCGGTTGTGCCCGTTGGGCAGGACCAGGTTCTTCGCCGCGTCCATCAACAGCGCGTCCACGGCGGCCTCAGGGTCTTCCAGCCGGGCGGCCGTCATGGCCATCACGGGGTAGTCCCAGCCCCAGGTGCTGTCCCAGTCCCAGCCGGCCAGTACGTCATCCAGCGTGGCCCGCATTATTTCCGGGTCCACCAGGTCTGTCCGGGGCAGCACCCCGAGGCCGCACAGCATCGAGGGGTGGTCCGTGCGGATGGTGAAGGGCTCGACGTCGATCGCCGCGTACACTCCGTCCACCACCCTGGGTGGGACCATGCCGTCCGCTACCGCCGCCCAGGTGCGCTCGGCAGCCAGGCCCAGCCGCTCCCGCCACACATTCGCCACCCGGAGGGCCCACTGCCAGTAGGCAAGTTCGAACGTGGGGTTGGTGACCGTTCCGCGCACCGACTCGTAGCTCTCCTGCGCCGGCACCAAGGGCGGCCCCAGTTCAAAACCCCGGTCCGTGGGGTGTGCGAATGCGGCCATGAATTCTGCGGTTTCGAAAACCACCGTGGCGAATTCCTCGAGGAGCTCCTGTGATGGTTCGGCCCGGTAGGCCAGTTCCGCCAGATGGATGGGGTGCGGCTGCTGCCAGACCAGGAAGGTACCGATGGGGCTGGGACTTTCCCGCCCGTCCGGACCCACCTGCTTGGGCCAGCGGACGCCGTCGAACCCCTGGGCTTTGGCTGTCTGCCGGGCAGGTTCCAGGACGGACGCGTACCAGCGGAGGGCGGGCAGCAGGAGCTCCGTCCGGTTCCACATGGCGAAGTGGGCGGCATGCCACCAGTGCATCTCGAGGTGGAAGCGGCCGCGCCACGAATTGCAGACCAGCCCCGTCTCCTGCGGCGGCAGCGACCCGGAGCAGTTGATGGCCGTGAGGTACTGGGAGAGCACCGCCCGGCGTTCGATCTCGCCGGCCCGCGGATCGGCTGTTCCGGAGAGGTCGACGGCGCCGCCTGACTTCCAGAATTCCGGCCACGCCGTGCGGGACGCGGCAATGGCGGCACTCCCCGGTGCCGATGCCAGTTCCGGGGCCGGCCCCGATGCCGGCGCTGAAAGCCCGCCGATGCCGCCGATGCCGCCGCTGCCGCGGGGAAGACAGTCACCCCGCCCCGTGCTGATGAAGTGCACGCTGAAATCGAGGCTTTCCTGCCCCGCCGCGGCCCGGATGAGCACTTCGTGCGGGCCGGACTGTTCGAGTTCCAGCCCCGCGCCGCTGACGGCCACCTGGTATCCGGAACTGTCCAGGCGGCGCGAAATCAGCCAGCGCCGGTTGGGGCCGCCGGCGTGCCGTTCCTCAACGGTGGTGGTGTGTGCGGCGGGGCTGTTCCAGTCGGCTGCGTTATGCCAGGCTTCGGAACCGTAGGGGAAGGCCAGGGATACGGCGAGGCCGTCCGCGAGGGCGGGGGAGAGGATGCGGAAGCCCAGCTCGTCCCTGTCCGGGCGGCAGGCCGTGGTGACATTGACCGGACTGCCGTGCAGGGTGAAGATGCTGGTGGCCGTGCCCGTCCAGAGGTCCAGGACCTGGTGCGCGCCTGTGATGTCGCTCCCGGTGAGCGCAGGGGCGTCCCTGCCCGGGAGCGCCAAGCCGATCCGGCCCAGGTCCAGCCGGTGGGGGTTGGCGCGGAGCCAGGTTTCCGCCCGCGATGACTGGGTTTCGCGGCCATCCACGATGGCGCCCACCATGTCCACGTAGGGGACCGGGCCGCGCGGTGAATCGTAGGGGACTGTGGAACCGGCAAGAGTGTACTCCTGTTCCGGCGGGATGGCGTGCCAGCCCCACTGTGCCTGCGTGCCCAGCAGGGTGCCGGGCGGCAGGTCGTCGCGGGCAGCTACCGGGTATTCCCCGGGAAGGGTCTGCATGCCGGTCAGGTCCATGGTGAAGCAGAACTCACCGTTGCCCACCGAGGCGGGGCTCCGCGGATCGAGGCTGTCCTGTTCCACGTTGTGGCGCCGTACCAGCGCTTCACGGTTGATCACGGTCTGCTGGCTGTGCACGTCGCACGCACTCCTTGGCTCATGCCTGGGCCAGGTCCGGCAGCAGGCAGCTCAGAAAACGCTTTCCCGCCCAATCCTTATAAGAACGCCGGGCAGTGTCAACCAGCGGTCCCGAGTACCCCGCGCATCGCTTCCACCACAAGGTCGTGGTCCGCTACCTGCGGGAGTCCGGACACGGTCACCGTGGCAACCGCGCCTGCGCCCGCGACGTAGACCGGGAATGCACCGCCGTGGGCGGCGTAACGGGACTGGTCGAACCACGCATTGTCCTCGATCCGGCCGCCACGGGCCCTGCCGCGCAGGCCCACCAGCAATGACGGCACCTCGTAGCGGGCGGCCGTACGCTGCTTCGCGCGGACCCAGTGTTCGTTGTCCGGGGTGGCTCCGGGGAGCGCAACGTGGAAGAGGACCTGCTCGCCCTTGGTGATGTCGATGGCGATGGGAAGATTCCGCTCCTTGCCGAGCTCCACCAGGAGCAGGCCAAGGTTAAGGGCGTCGTCGGGCGAAAAGCCGGGGAACTGCAATTCCCGGATCTCCGCCTCAATCCGGCTGATCAGGGCCTGGAGCGAGCCCTCCGGCTGGGCGTCGGTGGAGTCGGGATCGTAGGCAGTCACATCTGGCGGGTTGGCAGTCATGGCCCACAATCTACCGCCCTCCAGGTGTAAACTTGAGCACGCCCGGAAGGGTGCGAAAAATTCAAACGCAACACATCCACAGCATCATCAACAACACATTAACGACAGGGGAGCGCCGCCGTCGGCCCCGGCACCAGCCGGGAAACGCAGGCGGGCGCTGAGAGTGCGGACAGCCGCAGACCCTCGAACCTGATCCGGTTAGTACCGGCGCAAGGGAGTCGAGTTCTCGAAGTGCGCGGAAAATGGCGGCAGCAGCCGGCACCCGCGTCCACTTTCCCCTCCTGTTTTCCAGGAGGATCACATGACTACTTCAGCAATCAAAAAGCCCGCCAGCAGGTCCTGGCGCGTCGTGGACATTGTGGTGGCGGCCCTGATCGCCATCGCCGGCGGCGTCATCTTCTGGGCCTGGTCCCAGGGAACCGCCGCGATTTCGGCGCCGATGAACGCGGCCTACCCGCCCCTCACCGGCCTGTTGGCCGGCGGTTGGATGATCCCGGCGGTCCTGGGCATGCTCATCATCCGCAAGCCCGGAGCTGCCCTGTTCTGCGAGACGGTCGCCGCCACCGGCGAGTTGCTCATGGGCTCCCAGTACGGCGCCTCCGTGCTGTTCTCCGGGTTCGTCCAGGGCCTGGGTGCCGAGATCATCTTCGCCATCTTCGTCTACCGGAAATTCAACCTCCCGGTCTCCCTCCTGGCCGGTGCCGCGGCTGGCCTCTTCTGCGGCCTGAACGACTCCTTCGCGCCGTGGGGCTGGAACATCGCCTACCCGGGCGGTGACAAGCTCGCGTACATCGTCTTCACGGTTATTTCCGGGGCCATCATCGCCGGCGCGCTCGCCTGGATCGCCACCCGCGGCCTTGCCCGGACCGGTGTGCTGAGCTCCTTTGCATCCCGGAAGGCCGCTACGGAGGCCGTTTTCTCCTGATGCCGGCACCTTCCCACGCCGCCGCGCCCCGAACGGTGCGGCCGGCGACGGTCACCGCCCGCGGTTGGGGCTGGCGGCACGCGGGCCGCACCACACCGGCCGTCCACGCCCTCGACCTCGATATCAGCCCGGGTGAGCGCGTACTCCTGCTTGGCCCGTCCGGGGCAGGAAAATCGACGCTCCTCCATGCGCTCGCCGGGGTGCTGGGCGATGCGGACGACGACGGCGAGGCAGGTGAGTCCGACGAGACCGGTTCGTTGCTGGTCGACGGCGGCCCGCCCCGCGGCCAGCGGGGCCGCGCGGGCCTCATGCAGCAGGACCCGGAGACCCAGGTGGTCCTCTCCCGGGTAGGCGACGACGTCGCCTTCGGCGCCGAAAACCTTGCCGTGCCCCGCGACGCCATCTGGCCGCGCGTGCATGAGGCGCTGGCCGACGTCGGCCTGTCCCACCTGCCGCTGGACCACCCGACGTCGGCTCTGTCCGGCGGGCAGAAACAGCGCCTGGCGCTTGCCGGCATCCTCGCGATGCGCCCCGGGCTGATCCTGCTGGATGAACCCACCGCCAACCTGGACCCGGCCGGCGTGCTCGAAGTCCGGGACGCCGTGGCCCGCTGCCTGGACAAGACCGGCGCCACGCTGGTGGTGGTCGAACACCGGGTGTCCGTGTGGAAGGACCTCGTGGACAGGATCGTTGTGCTGCAGCCCGGCAGTGGCGCCAACCCTGCGGTGCTCCTTGACGGCCCGCCGGACCGTGTGCTGGCTGAAGCGCGGACCATGTTGACGGCCGCCGGCGTGTGGGTTCCCGGGTATGTTCCGTCCACCCGCGGGCGGGCCGCGGAACAGGCACCCGGGGCCGGTGGCCTCCTCCTGGCCGCCGAAAACCTGGGCGTCTCCCGGCAACGCCCGCGCCGCATGGGCCTTCGGAAAGTCCCGCCGGTGCCGGTGCAGGAAGGCATTATTGCCCAGGTCCGCGCCGGGCAGGCGCTCGCTGTCACCGGACCCAACGGCGCAGGGAAATCAACCTTCGCGCTGACCCTTGCCGGACTCCTCGAGCCGGTCAACGGGATGGTATCCGCGACGACCGACCTCAGCCGCGGCGCCGGAATCACCCCGTACCAGTGGAAAGCGGAACAGCTGATTGAGCGGATCGGCACGGTCTTCCAGGAACCGGAGCACCAGTTCGTCACCGGCAAGGTCCTGGACGAACTGCTCTTCGGTCCCAGGCATCTGGGGCACGGTGAAGACAGGGTTGATGAGATGCTGGAACGGCTGCGGCTCACCCACCTGGTGGACGCCAACCCCTACACCCTGTCCGGCGGCGAGAAGCGGCGGCTTTCCGTGGCCACGGTCCTGGCGGCAAGCCCGCAGGTACTGGTCCTGGACGAGCCCACGTTCGGCCAGGATGCCAATACCTGGGCCGAGCTGGCATCGTTCCTCTCTGAACTCCTGGACGCCGGAACGGCAGTGGTGTCCGTGACCCATGACGCCGAGTTCACCGCGGCCCTCGGCGGCACGGAACTCAAACTTGCAGCGGCGGAAGCGGTGGCGCCATGAGGCAGGAACTGAACCTCCGCGGAAACGCTGCGCTCCTGGCCGGCGCCAACCCGCTGAGCAAGCTGGCCGCCGTCGTGCTCATCACCGTGGTCCTGGCACTGTCCATCGACTGGGTGTCCGCGTCCGTGGCACTGTTCTTCGAACTGCTGCTGTTTCCGCTCGCCGGGCTCACGCTGGCGCTGCTGTGGCAACGCGGCTGGCCGCTGATCCTCGCAGCCGCCGTGGGCGGGTGGAGCACCTCCATCCTGGCGCCGGACAGCGGCCGGACACTGATCGACGCCGGCATCTGGACCATGAGCGAAGGCTCGCTGGAGACTGGCGTGGGCTTCCTGCTGCGCGGCCTGGCCATCGCGTTGCCCGCAATACTCCTGGTGAGCTGCACGGACCCCACCGACCTCGCTGATGCGCTGGCGCAGAAGGCCCGGCTGCCGCACCGGTTTGTCCTGGGCACCCTGGCCGCGATGCGCCTCGTGGGGCTGATGGCCGAGGAATGGCAGACCATCGGAATGGCGCGGCGGGCCCGGGGGGTTGGCTCCCGCGGCAGCGTTTTGCAGCGGCTGAAGGCCACCCTGGGGCAGAGCTTCGGGCTGCTGGTCCAGGCGATCAGGCGTGCGTCACGGCTTGCGGTCACCATGGAAGCGCGCGGGTTCGGCGGCGGGCCACGAACGTGGGCCCGTGAATCCACCTACACGCTGTTGGATGCGTGGGTCCTGGCGGGCGGCCTGGCAATGGCCGGCCTGGCCGTCACGGCGGCAGTGACAGCCGGTACCTGGAACATGGTGTGGGCCGGGAACTGACCTGCTAGCTGCAGGCGTGGTTGTAATCCAGCCCGGCGTGGATGAACTGCGTCAGCACCACTTTCCCGCCGCCCGTCAGCGGGGACTTTGAACACGCGGTGGCTGCTGAAGCTGCATTGCGGGATCCCGCCAGCCAGCTGGGCAAGGGGTAGAGGTTGCTGGAACTGCTGACGTTCCCCACGATCCTGTGCCACTGCTGGCCGGTGGAGTAGATACCCACACCTGCTGCGTCGATGCTGTGGAAGAAATCCGTCATGCCTTCCAGGACGGTGCGGTTGGCGTCCTTGCTGCTGGACCAGGTGTTTTCGGTTTCCACATCCAGCCACCAGACGTAGTCCGCGGGGTCGGTCACTCCACGGACGTAGGCTGCGTCAAAGGCCTTGGCGTAGCCGTACATGTAAGCGCAGGCCGTGCCGTAGTCCCCGGCCTTGCAGGAACCGTACGGGTTGTGCACCTTCGAGCCGGTGGGGTATTCGTCGCTGACCGGCCACCAGGAACCGGCCCGCCCGGGATTGGCAGTATTGATGTAGAGCTGCGCCTTGGGCTGCGAGTCGACTGCCCCGGATGACGATTCGGCCCATTCGAGCTGTTCCTGCAGGCAAGGGTTGGTGTTGTTGGCCAAACCGTTATTGACGCCCACGATGGCGAACGCCTGGTCTCGCGGCAGCTCGGCGCCGCACTGCGGCCACGAAACGTCGTTGCCGAGGAGGGGCTGGCTTCCGCCTCCACCTTGCGGCACTGCCGGGGGATCAGTTGGATCAGCCCACACGGGCCCGGCGCAGGTGAAAAGTACTGCTGCCACCAGCAGCCATGCCAGCCTGAACACTGGCAGGTGGGCTCGAGTCCGGGGCATGTCAGGCTCCGTTTTATTGCTTGAAGAAACGTATGTTCCAGTTTCCCGCGGTATTACGGAGAGGACAAGGCGCAACGCCGCAGCCCAGCGCTATCGCATAGAAAAGATAAAGATGGACCTTGATGGAGCTGTAACCTGCATAATTCGCCATCAAAAACTCATAGATGATATATTCGCTGCATGATCCAGGAAACCGCTGAACACGTCGCCGTCATGCTCAGGAACGCCCGCAGCGAGAAGGGCTGGACCCAGGGCCAGCTGGCCGCCGAGCTGGGAACCAGCCAGAGCGCGGTGGCCCGGATGGAGCAGGGTAAACAGAACCTGAGCCTGAAAATGATCCAGCGCCTCGAGACCATCTTCGACCGGAGCATCGTTAACGTGGGTAAACCGCAGATGACCCACCTTCGCGTGGAAGGCGGGCGCACCCTGTCCGGTTCGGTTGATGTCAACAGCAGCAAGAACGCCGGCGTTGCGCTCCTGTGCGCCAGCCTCATCAACCGCGGCACCACCATCCTGCGCCGCCTGGCCCGGATCGAAGAGGTCAACCGCATCGTGGAGGTGCTGACCAGCATCGGTGTGGAATGCACCTGGCTCAACGCCACTGACCTCCGCCTGCGCCGGCCCGCCGTCCTGGACCTCGACTCGATGGATGTGGAGGCTGCCCGCCGCACCCGCAGCGTCATTATGCTGCTGGGTCCCCTGCTGGACGAGTCCGCCGAGTACAGGCTGCCCTATGCGGGAGGCTGCGACCTCGGCACCCGCACCGTCGAGCCGCACATGCAGGCGCTGCGCCAGTTTGGCCTGTCCGTCGAAGCCACGGCCGGTTTCTACGCTGTCCAGGCCCCGACGGCGGATTCGCGGGACCGCTCCTTCGTGCTCACCGAGCGCGGCGATACCGTCACGGAGAACGCCATCATGGCGGCCACCCACCGTGAGGGCACCACCGTCATCCGGAACGCCAGCCCCAATTACATGGTGCAGGACCTCTGCTTCTACCTGCAGATGCTGGGCGTCACCATTGAAGGCGTGGGCACCACCACCCTGAGGATCACCGGCAAGCCCGTCATCAACGCCGACATTGAGTACTTCCCGTCCGAGGACCCCATCGAGGCCATGAGCCTGATTACCGCGGGCATCGTGACGAACTCCGAGGTCACGGTGCGCCGCGTGCCCATCGAGTTCATGGAGATCGAGCTGGCCACGCTGGGGCAGATGGGCCAGCAGCTGGAAATCTCCGGTGAATACATGGCACGGAACGGCCGGACCCGGCTGGTGGACGTGACCACCAAGCCCTCGGAGCTGAAGGCCCCGGAGGACAAGATCCACCCCATGCCGTTCCCCGGCCTGAATATTGACAACCTGCCGTTCTTCGCGGTGATCGCAGCCAACGCCACCGGCCAGACGATGATCCACGACTGGGTGTACGAGAACCGGGCCATCTACCTGACGGAGCTGAACCGGCTCGGCGCGCAGGTCCAGCTTCTCGATCCCCACCGGATCTACATCAACGGCCCCACCAAGTGGCGCGCCGCTGAAGTGGGATGCCCGCCGGCGCTGCGTCCGGCCGCATGCCTGCTGCTGGCCATGCTTGCGGCACGCGGCGTGTCCGAGCTGCGCAACATCTACGTGATCGAGCGCGGGTACGAGGACCTGGCCGAGCGGCTGAACACCATCGGCGCCAGGATCGAGTACTTCCAGGGCTGACATTCACTCTTCGTCATGAAGGGGCGGGGCACTTCAAATGTCCCGTCCCTGCCGCAGAATGTGACTATGCGTACCTTCGGCGTTGAGGAAGAGCTCCTGATTGTTGATCCGGAGTCCGGCGAACCGCTCGCCCTCGCTGACGCGCTCCTGTCCGGGCGGCACGTGGCAGCAGACGATTTGCCGCAGCCTCCGCAGCCTCCGCAGCCTCCGCAGGCGCCTGCCGCGAGGGACAACACGGACGGCGACGGGATGGGCCTGACTGCCGAACTGAAGCTTGAGCAGATTGAGACGCAGACCCGCCCGTGCCTGGACTACGGAACGCTGCTGGACCAGATCCGTGCCGGCCGGTCCCTCGCGGACCAGGCGGCGCAGAAGAACCATGCCAGGGTTGCGGCGCTCGCAACCTCACCGCTGGGATCCACCAGCCACACCACCCCTGACCCCCGGTACGCCCGGATGCTGGAGCGTTTCGGGCTCACCGCCCAGGAACAGCTGACCTGCGGCTTCCACGTCCACACCTACATCGAGTCACCGGATGAGGGCGTGGCGGTGCTGGACCGGATCAGGGATAAGCTCGCGGTATTGACGGCGCTCAGTGCGAACTCGCCTTTCTGGAACGGCCTGCCCACCGGCTTCGAAAGCTACCGGACCCAGGCTTGGAACCGTTGGCCGACGTCCGGACCAGCGGCCGTCTACGGTACCTACCCTGCGTACCGCAGGGTGGTCACGCGGCTCCTGGACAGCGGCGTGATGCTGGACGAAGGCATGTTGTATTTTGACGCGCGGCTCTCGCGGAACCACCCCACGGTTGAGGTCCGGGTAGCGGACGTCTGCCTGCGCGCCGACGACGCCGCACTGATCGCCTGCCTGGTGCGGGCGCTGGTGGAGTCGGCCAGCAGGGAGTGGCGCGACGGCGTGGACCCGGCTCCGGTCCCCACGGTCCTGCTGCGGATGGCATCATGGCAGGCCAGCAACTCCGGGCTCACGGGCGAGCTGCTGGACTTTGGCAACTTCCGTCCGGCACGCGCCGCCGATGTGGTCCGGTCGCTGGTGGATTACCTCGCCCCGGTGCTGGACGAACAGGGTGAGCTGACACTGGCCCGGCAAGGCGTGGAGGACATCATCGCCCGCGGCACGGGCTCGGCTGAGCAGCGCCAGGTGCGGGAAAAGGCACTGGCAGGCCAGCCCGGGGACTTCGGCTTCGGTGCGGTGGTGAAGCACGCTGTCAACGTGACCATGCGGGATACCCTCAAGGTTTCGGAGGCGGATACGGCGCCCGAGTTGCTGCGGGTCCGGCAGTCCTGACCCGCTCTGCCGGGGAGCCTGCCCCCACTGGCATCAAGGCTGGGCACACCACCGGCGTCGCCGTCCGGGTCCGGACCAGCGTCGCCGCCGCGGAAACAGGCTAGATCTGCTTGAGGGCCTGTTCCAGGTCGCCGATGAGGTCCTCGGCGTCCTCGAGCCCCACGGACAGGCGCACAACCCCGTCGGTCAGGCCAATCGCAGCCCTGCCCTCCGGACCCATGGCCCGGTGCGTGGTGGTGGCCGGGTGCGTGATGAGGGACTTGGAATCGCCCAGGTTGTTGGAGATGTCGATGACCCGCAGCGCGTCCAAAAGTGCGAAGGCGGCCTCCTTGCCGGAGCGGCCGCCCGACGGTGCCAGTTCAAGGGTGAGTACCGTGCCGCCGGCCTTCATCTGCTTGGCCGCGAGCCCGTACTGCGGGTGGGACTTCAGGAGCGGGTACTTCACCCAGCTGACGGCGGGCTGTTGCTCCAGCCATTCCGCGAGCCGCAGCGCCGTGGCCGAGGAGTGGCTGACGCGCAGTCCCATGGTCTCCAGGCCCTTGGTGAGCACCCAGGCGTTGAACGCGGACAGGGCGGGCCCGGTATGGCGCATCAGTTGCTTCACGGGACCGTCAATGAATTCCTTGGTACCCAGGATGGCCCCGCCCAGCACCCGGCCCTGGCCATCGATGTGTTTGGTGCCGGAGTACACAATCACGTCCGCCCCCAGCTGGCCGCAGCGCTGCAGCAGGGGAGTGGCGAAGACGTTGTCCACCACCACCGTGGCACCCGCCGCGTGCGCAAGTTCGCTGACCGCCGCGATGTCCACGATTTCCTGCATGGGATTGGAAGGAGACTCGAAGAAGACAGCGGTGGTGGGCTCGGACAGGGCGGACCGCCACTGGTCCAGGTCAGGGCCGTCGACGAAGACGGTCTCCACGCCCCACCGCGGCAGGATTTCGTTGAGGATCACGAAGCAGGAGCCGAACAGCGAGCGGGCAGCCACCACCCGGTCCCCGGCAGCCAGCAGCGCGCCGAGGGCCGTGAAGACGGCGGACATGCCGGACGCCGTCGCAAAGCATGCCTCGGTGCCCTCCAGCAGGCGGAGGCGTTCCTGGAACGTGGCCACCGAGGGGTTGCCGTAGCGGGAGTAGACGAAGCGTTCGTCTTCGCCGGTGAAGGCGCGTTCGGCAGCGGCGGCGGACTCGTACACGAACCCGGAGTTGAGGAAAATCGCCTCGGACGTTTCCTGGAAGTTGGTGCGGTCCAGCCCCCCGCGGACGGCCTGGGTGTCAGGGCTCCAGCCGGCGGCATCTTCGTTGAAGGTCACTTAGTTCTTTCCGAGGTTGGTGGGCAGGCCGCGGTTCTTCCAGCCGTTGACGGTGCGTTCGCCGTAACGGTCCGGTTCGCCTTCGAAGCCTTCCAGGACGTTGTAGGAGATGAAGCCCGCCCGGGTTGCCGCCGTAGCCGCCGCAATGGAGCGCTGCCCGGAGCGGCACAGGAACAGCAGCTCGGTGCCGCGGTTCTCCGGGCCCTGCTGCTCAAGGTCGGTTATGAATTCCGGGTTGGGAATGCCGCCCGGAAACGTCCACTGGATGAACAGAGGATCGTTGTCCGTGGCCTTGGTGTCCGGGATGCCAATGTGCGCCCATTCGCCCTCAGTGCGGACATCCACCAGGATGGCGCCCTGCTCCAGTTTGGCCCAGGCCTCCTGGGGTGTCAGGTCTCCTGCGTAGCTCATGCGTGGCCCTCGCCGTCGAATTCGGGTTCTTCAGTGGCGGATTCCAGGTGGTCCACAGCGGTGGCGACGGCGGCGTCCGCGGAGGCGATGGCTGCCGGGAGCACCACGGCCTGGGCCACGATGACGCTGCTGCCGTTGAAGGTCACTGCCGGGCTGCCGTGCAGCACGTACCCTTCCGCCAGGGCAGCCGAGATCCGCTCGCAAAAGGCGCGGTCGTCCGGGCCGCTGATCAGGCGGTAGGACAATTTCTCTTCAGGGACAGGTGCGTCAGACATGACGGATCTCCTTCTCTCACGCTTGCAGCTCGAATCGGTCGATATGCCGAGTATTCACCTGAGGCACCCCGCCGTGGAAGGAGGGTTGCCGACCGGCCAGTCAGGGCTTGGCGCCGGTACTCATTACTCCCCAAAAACGTAACACCTGCCGCCGGGAGCCGCACCGCCGCCGTCGTCATCTTCCGTAACTGAACCGGAAACACAGGGTCACAGGCGTGCCGGGCGCTTTCCGGGCAGCGCCCGACGGCGGCATTGCCGCAGGTGGGCGGGTTTTACGCTGCTTCCTGCATGCATTCCCGGCGGGCTTCGACCGATAAAGTACAGGTGGGGCCGCTGCCCCATCAGGTCTTCGGCACCGGGGGGT
>Ga0160459_100266_pt1 | contig 25807 bp, 29 predicted proteins | sample HID1973K_E6MG_FD_108208 | JGI IMG/M metagenome (GOLD analysis project Ga0160459, IMG submission 108208) | Enriched mosquito-associated microbial communities from UW Madison campus, WI, USA - HID1973K_E6 MG | ecosystem: Host-associated > Arthropoda: Insects > Digestive system > Unclassified ... | reverse complement strand
TCCGAGGCGCTGGGAAATGCGTCCCGTTCAATTGTGAACAACGGGAACCTGATCAAGAAGATTTACCTGCCACGTGAGCTTTTCCCGGTTGCCTCTGTGTGGGTCTCCGCGGTTCACTTTTTCCCGCAGCTGGTAGTCCTGGTGGCTGGGTGCCTGCTGGCAGGATGGCATCCGAGCGTGTTCCAGCTGCTGGCAGCTGTCGCAGGTTTCGTGATCGTGGGCCTGCTGGCCACCGGCCTTGGCCTGCTTTTCGGATCTGCCAATGTGTACTTCCGGGATTCGGAGAATCTCGTGGACATGCTCCTGATGGTTGCTACCTGGGCTTCGCCGGTGATGTATGCGTGGTCGATGGTGGAAGCAAAACTCGGTTCAACGTGGTTTGCCATTTACCAGGCGAACCCCATCACCATTGGTGTGGAACTGTTCCATTACGCGTTCTGGTTCCCCACGACAGATGGCACCACCGCTATGCCACCAAATCTCTTCACCCTGTGGACACCCCTGGGCCTGGTCATCGCCCTGGCCATTGTTATTTTGGGTCAGTTCACCTTCCGGCGGCTCGAGGGCCGCTTCGCTCAGGAGCTGTGAGTGGTCAACGCAATTGAAGTTTCAGACATCAGCAAGCAGTTCGTCCTCCGGCACACACGCTCCATCAAGGAAGCAGTTGTTTGGTTGGTCAAGGGCCGTAAAGGCGACCTGTCCGAGAAGTTCCATGCGCTGAAGAACGTCTCTGTCGATGTCAAAACGGGGGAAACCGTGGCGCTGCTGGGCCTTAATGGTTCCGGCAAATCGACATTGCTGAAGCACATCTCCGGAGTGATGCTGCCGGATTCGGGAACCGTGAGGACCAGGGGGCGGGTGGCGGGCCTCATTGAAGTGGGCGCCGGCTTCCACCCCGACCTGTCCGGCCGGGACAACGTCTTCCTCAATGGCGCCATCCTGGGAATGACCGAGCAGCAGGTCAAGGACCGATTCGACGATATTGTCGAATTTTCCGAGATCGGGCAGTTCATTGATACCGAGGTCAAGTTCTACTCGTCAGGAATGTATTTAAGGCTCGCATTTTCCGTTGCCGTCCATACTGATCCCGAGGTGTTCCTCATAGATGAGATTCTGGCCGTGGGCGACGAGCCTTTCCAGCGGAAGTGCATCGACAAGATCCAGGAACTCGCCCGCGACGGAAAGACGCTGGTCGTGGTGAGTCACGACCTGGATCTGGTCTCCCGCATTTGCGACCGGGGAATCCTCCTGGAGCACGGTAACGTGAAATTCGATGGACCAATCCACGAGGCAGTTTCGATTCTGCGCGCCTGACAGTTAGCGGCGCGAGGACGTTCGCTTCGGGGCGGATGATGGTCCCTTATCGTCAAAGTCTGTGGCACGGAGTGCCGCTCTGGCCGCTGTGCCACTGAATTTTCGGAGGATTCTTGTCCTGGTTTGATACAGTCCCACAGTTTGTCCTGGCAGCGGCTTTGCTGTTCATTCCGGGACTCGCCGTGGGTGCGGCAGCCAGGCTGAGGGGATTCCGTATCTTCGCCCTGGCGCCGGGAATCAGCGTGTCGGTAGTGGCCGTTGCTGCGATCGTGGCTCCGTTCGCGGGGATCCGGTGGTCACTGCTGCCAGTCCTTGCTATCACTGCCATTTTGGCCGGAATGGCTTTTGCGGCGTCGGCTGTGGTGGCGAAGAAGGGCGCGATGGTTCAGCCGCACGACGGCGGCAATCCGCGTTGGGTCCTGGGTTCCATCGTGTTGGCGGTTGCCATGGCAGCCTTTTTGGTTTCGCGCCGGCTTGTGGAAGCCATCGGACACCCGGAGTCATTTTCACAGACATTTGACAATGTCTTTCATCTCAACGCGATCCGGTACATCCTCGATACCGGCTCCGGCTCATCCCTGACGCTCAATGAGATGACCGGTGCGGCCTCGTACCCCGCAGCATGGCACGACCTTGTTTCGTTGCTGGCCAGCCTTGGCGGCGGCGGTATACCGGTCTCGGTCAATGTGATCAACATTGTCGTCGCCGCCGTTGTCTGGCCCCTTGGCTGCCTGTATCTCGCTCGCTCCGTCTGGGGCGACCGGCCCGCGGTGGTCCTGTCCGCCGGTGTCCTGTCTGCCGGTTTTGGCGCCTTTCCCATTTCATTGCTCGATTTTGGGGTGCTGTACCCGAATTTCCTTGCCGTTGCCCTCCTGCCCCTCGTGCTGGCTATCTCGCTTGAAGTACTCGGATTGTCCGCGGTGCCGGTCCATTCCAGGATCATCGGAGCACTCGTCCTCCTCGCAGTACTCCCGGGCGTCGCCCTCGCCCACCCCAGCGCCGCCATGGCCTGGATTGCCCTGATGACTCCGCCTGCGGTCTTCGTCTACGTGCGCTTTCTGGTGCGAACATGGATCACGTCGCGTGGGCGGACCCGCTGGACAGCCACGGCGGCCCTGATGGCGTTGGGCGTGATCGCCGTCGTCGTTGTACGCATTCTCTGGGACCTCGTCCGGCCACCGGCGGAGGCGGCCTTTTGGCCACCTGTTGAGAGTAGCGGCCAGGCCATCGGAGAAGTCATCGCCAGCTCCGCGATTGGCCGCCCCGTAGCATGGGCCATCATGGCACTGACCCTCGTTGGCATCTTCGTGGTGGTCAGGTCCGGCCGGCAGCTGTGGTGGTTGGGAACCTATGCTGTAGCGGGGTTCCTCTTTGTTGTGGTCAGTTCTTTCCCCGCCGACGACTTCCGGACCTACTGGACGGGGATCTGGTACAACGATCCTCCCCGGCTTGCCGCGCTCTTGCCGTTGGTCACGATTCCCCTTGCCACCCGTGGCGCCGTTTGCGCTTGGGAACTACTGCTTCGGGGAGCCACTCGCAGCGCGGGCATTGTGCAGCGGAAGACTGCAGCGGAACTGGGAAGACCCTTCGAAAAGGGCGCCGGAGTACCGCAGGCAACCTACGTTGTGGTTGCCGGCCTGATTGCAGTTCTGGCACTGGGTGTGCTCACACAGCGTGGAAGCGTGCGCCAGGCGCAGGACTCAATGGCCGGTTCTTACAGGCTTTCTGCTGACTCACCCCTGATCTCGAGTGATGAGCTGGAGTTGATTGACCGCCTTTCGGAGGAAGTGCCGGAGGACGCCGTGATGGTGGGGAATCCCTGGAACGGCAGTTCCCTGGCTTATGCCCTGGCGGACCGAAAGCTCATCCAGCTGCACATCCTTAGCGCCGTTCCTGACGGGACGGGAGCGCTCCTTAACGGGCCTACCCCGTCCAAAGACGATCCTGCGGTTTGCCCTGCGGTCGAACAACTGAACATCGACTACATTTTGGACTTCGGCCACCGTGAAGTGCACGGCCGGGACAGCGGTTATAAGGGGCTGGACAGCCTCATTGCGGCGGGCATGGCCACTCTTGAAGATTCGGAAGGCGACGCAAAGCTATACAAGTTGCAGCTTTGCGGGAACTGAACGCAGGACCGGCCCGCCCGTCTCCACGTGCCGTGGCGTTGACGGAAACTGGTGCTTTATTCACGCCTTTTTCAGCAGGCGTAGCCCTGGGACCAGCAGGCCCAGGAAGAGAATCGCCTCGCTGAGGGCCATTGCCAGCGCGATGCCATCCACCCAGCCGCGGGTCGCCGCGAGAAACATGAGGGTAATGCCGATCACGGCCGAGATCAGCGTCCAGACAAGGATGAGACGCTGGCGGCCCTGTGGGAGCAGGAGGTTGCGGATGAACGGAGTGCTGGCGGAGATGAAAAGGAATGACAGGCCGTAGAGAGCGCATGTCGCTTGGCCTGCCTTGTTGACGGATCCAAGGATGATCTCCGTAGCCAGGGGTCCCAGGATAGCCAGGAAGGCAGCTCCCGCGAGACCCAGTGCAAGGTGGGACACGATGGCGGCGGCGTGGCGCTTCTTCGGGCTGGCTTCCTGCGGCTCCAAAGTCCAGCCTTGGAAAGTATTGCCCAAAGCCATCACAGAGAAGAGACCGAAGCGGTAGACCGTGTCCGCGGAACTGAATCCAGCCATAAGGGTGTTGGGCACAAAGGCCTGGCCTATTGGGACAGGAGTTGCTGCGTAGGTTGTGCCGGACAAGCTGATGGCGGCCGGTCCGAAGTGTTGGCGCAGGTAGCGCCAAGTTCCGCCCCAGGCAGTGAAGGTCTTACCCCGCTCCGGGACTACGATGCGGTGGAATAGGACCAGGCTTACGCCAACAGTCGCGAGCAGAATGACTCCGTACAGCCAAATATGAGTCGTCAGCAAGATCACGGGAACGGCAAGAATTGTGGCCGCAACCCGCGGAAGCGCGTCGAACGTTGCCAGAAGGGCGGGCTTTCCTGCGCCAATGCAATACCAGGCCGGCGATAGTCCAGTTACAGCTGTCGTCAGGGACATTGCTGCTCCATCCAGCCGATGGCCAGGGGCTGCCAACTGCCAGGCCAGAATAAAGACGAAGGGGAAAACCAGCGCAGAAAGGACCAGCCTGGTTCTCAGGCTTTGCCGGTAGACCTCGGCACGGTGCTGCGGAGAAGGGTTTTGGGCTATCTCGACGGGGCCGAGGGTATTCCAACTCCAAGCTATGACCGCACCGCCGAAGGCACCGATAGCCTGCCCGGACGCGACGGTGGACCAGCCGCCCTCCCCGGCGACGCGTGCCACGATGGGAACAAGAAGGAACGGGGTCAGTATCGACACCAGGGGTAACCCCGTAAAGCCGGCCAATCTTAACAACACAGCTTTCATGCTTTAAGTGCTTCCTTCTGTTGGTGGTGCCGGATGGCCGTGGCGGCTGCTTCGTCCGGTGGTCCAGAGCCGCATGGCTGTGCGCACCAGGGCCGTGTGCGGGGATGTTTGATCACCCCGAACCACATCGTGCCGGAGCACCGCCTCAAGCCTCATCGCCGGTGCTCCCGGAACAACACTGGGTTACCGTGGATCGCTGATCCCGCTGTGCCGCTTCCATGGGAGCACGACGCCGAGATAAATCTCAGCAGCCCGGATCGGAGCTACGTTCTTGCGTCGCACGCCGTCCCACAGGGCCCTGAACAGGCGCCACGCGCGTGGCCGTGCATACAGGTTCAGGGCATCCTGCAATTCCGGGTCCGTGGAGATGCCAGCCTGCATAGAGCGTGCCAGCAGAGTCCTCGCCATGAGCGTCCGCCATCCGAGGCCGGTCTTGTAGATGATGCTGCAGATACTCCGCAGCGAGGTGTTTCCTTCGTACCGCTTTACGAAGCGGAGAGTGTTCCGTATGGAAGTGAGCAGGCTTTGCCGCGATTCGCCCACCACGTTGCCGCCGTGCTGGATGTAATCCTGCAACACCTCATCAAGGATGCTGATGCCCCCGGAGGCGAGGGCGCATAGCGCAAGCCAGTGGTCGTGATACTGGGATGGCGCTGCCAACGACGGGAAGGGGAGAGCCGTCTCAAGCACTTCGCGCCGGAACACGCACAGGGATCCGGTGACCTGGTTAGTGGCGATAAGGTCCGCAGCCCCGACATTTCTCCTATCGGTGAGAGTCCCTCTTGCGGGGTCCGGGTCAGTTGCGGAAATTTCCGGCGACACTACCCGTGCCTGCCCTGTAACCAGGGCGGCGCCGTCAAGGCGGGGGAGAAGCGCCGTCAGTTTTCCGGGATACCAGTAGTCATCCTGGTCGCTGAGGGCGACCCAGCGGGCCTCCTCCGGAACGGCTTTGAGGGCCCGCTCGAAGTTGTGGTGGAAGCCAAGCCGGCTGCTGTACCCGAGAACCTGGAAACGCTCGTCGCCGCCACAAATCTGCCGGACCATATCCGCAACCTGTTGGTAGTCGCCGTCCACCGAGATGAAACAGACGAAGTCCGTGTGGGTCTGTGCCTGGATTGACAGGAGTTGGCGCGCAAACATGGGCTGATCCGGCTTGTAGGCGGCCAACGCCACCGCGCCGAAGGTTCCGGCGTAAGTGCCCGCCCCGGATGGGTGGGGCGCAGGGGTCCCTTTCGATGTCATGGAGTTCCCGGCTTCCTGCCCAGGGCCACAAAAATGGCGCGAAGAAGCATGATCCTGGCCCGCAGGATCACCGCGACCGGGCGGCGGGATTTCGGGGTCGTATTCTCGTCGTGCAGTCGCCGGGCAACGGTGGGGGCTGCCACGTGGACCATGTTGCGGTTGAGGTTGGCGACGATGGCGATCCATTGATCGTGGGTTTCGGTCAGGAACTCCGGGAAGGGGAGAATTAATTTCTTGGCTGCCGCCCGGAATGCCATGGTGCACCCGTAGTAGGGACGAATGCCTATCCACGTGGTGACCAGGTTGGCCACCCACCTGCCGCTGTCCGATTCCTTGAGCTGAACCTTGTGATACCTGTTGGCCGGGCCGCCGAACACGGTGAAATTACTGGCGGCAAAATCCTTGGTCTGCAGGGCACTCACCAACGTCTCCACGCGTCCGGGGAGCCAGATGTCGTCCTGGTCCGACAGCATGATGTACTCACCCCTGCTGGAGGAGACTGCCTTTTCGAAGCTCGCAACGTAACCCTTGTTTTCCGCGCTTGGCAGGAGAACTATGCGCGGATCCTGAAGGCGACGGACGACGTCGAGCGTGGAGTCCTTTGACGCATCGTCCACGATGACGAGTTCGTCCTCCGGAGACAGCTGGGAAAGGATGGATTGAATCTGTTCTGCAACGTAGTCCTGGCCGTTATACGTTGCCATGCATACGGAGACCCGCACAGCGCCGTCCCCGTTCATGCGCTGATCTTCCGCTGGAACGAGGGATCGATCTTGCCGAGCCGTCCGAGCCAGCCATCCACGAAGCCGCGGGCAAACGCCCGGTACTGCCCCTTTCGATCGGCGCCGTACAGCATCCTGAAGACGTCACTTTCCACTTGGAAGCGGAGCCTGCGGATCAGCCAGATCGGAAATCTGGCGCCGTACTGCCGCCAGAGGTGGATGTTGTTCCGGGTCATGTAGTACACCCGGAAAGGGGCATGTGAGTGTACATGGCGCTTTCGGCCCAAGACGCTGACATGCCATCCGAAAAGCATCATTGGCTGTGCCTGGCCCAGGGCATGGGTCATGTTGCACCCCTTGCCCACAAGGGTGGCAAGGCCGTGGGACCTGACACGAAGGTTGTATTCAGAATCGACGCAGTCAATGAATAACCTGCCGTCGAGCATTCCGGCTGTTTTGAGTGTGGACACCGGTATGACGGCGCCGGACTGCAGGGGGTCGAAGGCTTCGGGAAACCGTGCCCTCCTGGCCAGCAGCGGAACGTTGAGGCCGTTGTGTGACTGGGCACTGACCAGGCCGACGTCGATGCCGTTGGCACTGGCCTCCGTGTAGGTGGCCAATGCGGCAGCGATGTAGCCATCATCAAGCGCGGAGTCCTGGTCAAGCGTGACGAGGAAATCCGGAGACCACGCCTTGAGCGCTTCATCGATGCCTGCGTTCAGTGCTGCCGCGATTCCCACGTTCTCGGGCATGCGCAGCACGGTGCATCCCAGCGCTTCCAGACCGTTCAGCACGCTGCTCGTTTGCTGGGGGTCGGAACCGTCGTCGACAACAACTGTATGAACGACTTGCTGGTTGAGTTTTTCGACCCTCTCGGGAAGGTCCTGGGGAGGGTGGAAGGCTGAAATAACAGCCACCACACGCGGGTCACTCTGGTGCGTCACGTCTTATAGTTCCTTCTCGCTTACCCAAATAGACCGTTCCAATGCGTCAGGGAACTGTCAGACAGCAGGCTTCAGTCTATCGCCGGGGCGGAGGGGCCTCCATTTGAACCCGGCCACTGGCGGGGGACAGGCGGCTGGAAGCCGCTCGCGCAGGCCGACGCGGTAGCATTGACCGGGGTGCTCATCTCCGGGCAAACAGATCCAACCCTGTGAATCTTCAAGAAAAGGACCTACCTGGCACATGGCCATTGATGTATTGCTTCCGTACTACGGCGACGTCGACCTGATGAAACTTGCCGCGCAAAGCGTCATGAGCCAGCAGTTCGAGGATTGGCGCCTCATCGTGGTCGACGACGGCTACCCCAGCCCGGAACCCCAGCGTTGGTTCGAATCCATGTCAGACCCCCGGGTCAGCTACCAGAAGAACGAAGAGAACCTCGGCGCCAACGGCAACTACCGCAAGGCGCTGGAACTGGCCGAAGCTCCCATTGTTGTGGTCATGGGTGCAGATGACATCATGCTGCCGAACTACCTCGACGTCGTATCCAAAGCGTTCGAAGCCTACCCCGAAGCCAGTGTTGTCCAGCCTGGCGTTCAGGTTATCGACGAGCAAGGGCGCGCGTGCTCCCCGCTGGTGGACATCGTCAAAAAGGTGTACGCACCGTCCACCAAGTCCACAGTCCTGCTGCAGGGCGAGAAGATGGCCACCAGCCTTGTCCGGGCCGACTGGGCGTACTTCCCGTCCCTGGCGTGGCGCACGGATGTTATCCGCCGTATCGGCTTCACGGAGGGGTTGCACGTGGTGCAGGACCTGGCGCTGCTGTTGGATATTGCAGCCGAAGGCGGCTCCATGGTGGTTGACCCGACGCTCGCGTTCCTCTACCGCCGCCATTCCGCATCGGACTCGTCGGTCAAGGCGCTTGACGGGCGCCGGTTCGACGAGGAGCGCGCGTATTTCGAAGGACAGGCACGGCGTTTCCGGGAACTTGGCTGGAACGGAACGGCACGCGCCGCGGCCTTCCACACGACGTCGCGGTTGAATGCAGCCACCCTGGTAGCACGATCACTGATGATCGGGAAAACCGATTCGCTGCCCAGGCTGCTGAAGCACGTGGTTTCCTAGCGGTTTGCTTAAAAAGGTGGCTGCCCCCAGATCCTGGGGGCAGCCACCTTTTTCGTTACGGCGCTGGTTCGGGAGGGAGCGTTTCGGGGTGAGTGCCGTTACCGGCGGCTGTGCCACCCTGCGCCAGGCTCTCTTCCAGCTGAAGGACTTTGAGCCGGAGGATACCTACTTCCTCCGCCAGGACGCGGACTTCGTCTTCCGCCTGGGACTGCTCGAAGGAGAGGTGCAGGCACACGGAAACCAGCAGCACGATCGCCATGGCGAACAGAAGGTTTGAAGGCACCTTCACGCCGAGCACTCCGCTGGACCAGAAGAGAAGCTGCGGAAAGGCCACCAGCACCAGGACGCCAATCCCGATGATGATCCAGATGACGGCGTACTTTTCGCGCAGGTGGCGGCGGCGCAGCATTTCAAAAATGATCAGCAGAATGACCAGCACAAAGATGAAGCCAACGAGGGTGGCCATGGAAACTCCTAGTTGGACGACGGTTCGTTCTTCTTGCGCGTCAACGCAAAGAGGAGGGCAAAGGCTGACCGGCCCAGGTAGATGGCGGCCTTGACGGGGTCGTGGCTTGGGGTCCCGCCCTGCCGTTCGCGCATCGAGACGCCCACTTGGCGCACGGTACATCCCGACCGGATGGCGACGACCAGGGAATCGATGGTGTCGCCCAGGTATTCGGCGGGGTAGTGGTCCACGTATTGGCGGATGGCCTTCGCATTGGCAGCGCGGAAACCGGACGTCACGTCCGTGAGACGGGTGCCCGCAATCCGCGAGATGGTCCAGGCAAGGACGTTCATGGCCCACTTACGGGGCCCCCGGACGGTGTACGTGCCCTTGTCCGCAAACCTGGCCCCGATGACGATATCCGCTTCCTGCAGGCCGTCGAGGACGGCCTTGATGTCACGAGGATCATGCTGGCCGTCGGAGTCCACCTGGATGACCCGCGTGTAGCCGTGCATTTTCGCGTATTTGAAGCCCGTCCTCATCGCTCCGCCCACGCCCATATTGAACGGGAGCTGCACCACCAGTGCACCGGCGTCGCGGGCAACCTGGGCAGTGTTATCGCGCGAGCCGTCGTCCACGACGAGGACGCTGAAGTCAGGGCCGAACTCGAACACTTCCCGGATGGTACCGCCGATGGCCTCCGACTCGTTCCAGGCCGGCATGATCACCAGGGTGCGGTGGGCTTGCTCTGCAGGAGTCATGCTTTATCGTTTTCCGCCTTTAGGTAGGCAGTCAGCCGCTCATCGGCATTGGCGACATCAAATCCGGTGGAGTGTGCCTTCGCCAGGTTCAGGGCACTCTTGAGCGGCCGCGGAGCGGCGGCCTTGTCCTTGAAGTAATCAGCAGTGGTGATTCCAGTGACATCAGTCCTGGAGGCGCCGGCCTGCTCGTAGACGTCCGCCGCTATGTCGGCCCAGCTTTTTACGGGTCCATCGTTGCTGAAGTTGTAGATACCGTAGGCGGCCTCGGTGGTCAGCAGGTGGCTGATGAAAGCTGCGATGTCCTGGGTGAAGGTCAGGCGGCCGGTCTGGTCATTGACCACCGCCGGCTTAATTCCTTTGCCTGCGAGGCTGGCCATGGTCCGGACAAAGTTGTTGCCTTCACCTATAACCCAGCTTGTACGCACAATGTAGTGGCGGGGGACGACACCTGCCACCGCCTCGCCTGCAGCCTTGGTTTGGCCGTAGACGCCCAGGGGTGTAGGGGGCTCGTCTTCGTCGTGGTTGTCGCGGCTCCCGTCAAAAACGTAGTCGGACGAGACGTGGACCAGCGTGAGGTCATGCTCGACGGCGGTGCGCGCCAGGTTGGCGACGGCCGTCACGTTAATGGCCCAGGCGGCAGCCCGGCCTTCCTCGGATTCGGCAGCGTCCACGGCGGTGTAGGCCGCGGCGTTGACGATGGCGGAGTAATTCTTCCAGTTCCGGTTCTTGTAGGAATCCTCCCTGGCGAGGTCGAACTCACCGCGGCCGGCGAACTCGACCCTTGAATCGCCGTCGTACTGTCCGCGCAGCGCCTTGCCCAGCTGGCCGTCGGCGCCGACGACGAGGATCTTCTTGGCCGGCATCGGGGCGACGTCTGCCATCCGGGGGTGGGCTTTGTCCTTGTCGGAGAGTTCAGCCTGCTCCAGCGGGATCGGCCAGGAAATGGCAGCGGTCTCGTCTGCCAGGTTCAGGAAGGTGTATTGTCCCTGGGCATCGGCGGACCAGTGGTCGTTGACCAGGTAGGTGTAGGCCGTGTTGTCCTCAAGGGTCTGGAACGCATTGCCGACTCCGCGCGGAATGAAGATGGCCTGGCTGGGGTCCAGCTCAGCGGTGAAGACGGCGCCGAACGAGGGCCCTTCACGCAGGTCAACCCACGCCCCGAAGATCCGCCCCGTGGCAACAGAGATGAACTTGTCCCACGGTTCGGCATGGATACCGCGGGTGGTTCCGGCTTTTTCGTTGAACGAGATGTTGTTCTGGACTGGCCGGAAGTCAGGCAGTCCAAGAGCCACCATTTTTTCCCGTTGCCAATTTTCCTTGAACCAGCCGCGGTTGTCGCCGTGGACAGGGAGGTCGTAGAGAACGACGCCGGGAATGGGGGTTGTGTGGCCGGAAAGCTTTTTCGAGAACTCCAGAGACATGGACTACTGGCCCTGTTCCTTGTATTTGGCTTCGGTGGCGGCTTTTTGCGGGCGCCACCACTGTTCGTTGTTGCGGTACCAGTCGATGGTGTCTTCGATGCCGGCGTCGAAGTTGGAGAACTGGGGTTCCCAGCCAAGTTCGTTGCGGAGTTTGGTGGAGTCGATGGCGTACCGCAGGTCGTGGCCGGGACGGTCCACTACATGGTCGTACGCGTCCGGGGCCAGGCCCATGTGCTTGAGGATCAGTTCAACGACGTCCTTGTTGTTCTTCTCGCCGTCGGCACCGATCAGGTACGTTTCCCCGATGGTTCCCTTGGCGATGATGGCCAGGACGGCGGAGGAGTGGTCGTTGGCGTGGATCCAGTCACGGACGTTCTCGCCCTTGCCGTAAAGCTTGGGGCGGATCCCGTCGATCACGTTGGTGATCTGCCGGGGTATGAACTTCTCCACGTGCTGGTACGGGCCGTAGTTGTTCGAGCAGTTGCTGATGGTTGCCTGCAGCCCGAAGGAGCGCACCCAGGCGCGGACCAGGAGGTCCGAGCCGGCCTTCGTGGAGGAGTACGGGCTTGAGGGGTTGTAGGGGGTCTGCTCGGTGAACCGCTCGGGATCGTCCAGCTCGAGGTCGCCGTAGACCTCGTCGGTGGAGATGTGGTGGAAGCGCTTGCCGTGCTTCCGGGCCGCTTCGATCAGCGTGTAGGTGCCGATGATGTTGGTGTCCAGGAAGGGGCGGGGGTCATGCAGGGAATTGTCGTTGTGCGATTCTGCTGCGTAGTGGACCACGACGTCGGTGCCCGCGACGAGTCCGTCCACGATGCCGGCGTCGGCGATGTCACCCTCAACGAAGGTGAAGCGGTCCTCGGGCAGGCCGCGCAGTGATTCAAGATTGCCGGCGTAGGTCAGCTTGTCCAGAACAGTGACATGGTCATCAGTGTTTTCCAATACATAGTGGACAAAGTTTGAGCCAATGAAGCCGGCTCCGCCGGTCACAAGAAGTCGCTGCATAATTCCCAAGGGTACCGGATTTGCCGCTGCACTTAGCGAAGGGAAAGATGGGGACATGCGCGGAATAATACTTGCCGGCGGAACCGGCTCAAGGCTCCACCCCATCACACTGGGTGTCAGCAAACAGTTGGTCCCTGTCTATGACAAGCCGATGATCTACTACCCGCTGTCAACCCTCATCCTCGCCGGGATCCGGGACATTCTAATTATCACCACCCCGCATGACGCCGAGCAGTTCGAGCGGCTCCTCGGAGATGGCTCCCGTTTCGGTGTTTCCATCACGTACAAGCAGCAGCCCTCGCCGGACGGGCTGGCCCAGGCCTTTGTACTCGGTGCAGAGCACATCGGCGACGACAGTGTGGCCCTCGTGCTGGGGGACAACATCTTCTACGGCCAGGGCATGGGTACCCAGCTGCGCCGGTTCAAGACCATCGACGGCGGCGCCGTCTTCGGGTATTGGGTCAAGGATCCGTCGGCCTACGGCGTGGTGGAGTTCGATGAGCAGGGCAAGGCACTGTCCCTGGAAGAAAAGCCAGCTGCACCGAAGAGCCACTACGCGGTGCCCGGACTGTACTTCTACGACAACAACGTGGTGGACATTGCGAAAAACCTGAAGCCCTCCGCCCGCGGAGAGCTTGAAATTACGGATGTCAACCGTAAATATCTCGAAGCCGGAAAGCTGCAGGTGGAGATCCTGCCGCGGGGGACTGCCTGGCTGGACACCGGGACATTCAATGACCTGAACGACGCTTCCAACTTCATCCGCACCGTCGAGAACCGGCAGGGTCTCAAGATCGGGGCACCGGAAGAGATCTCGTGGCGCTTGGGCTTCCTGACGGACGACGAGTTGCGGGAACGTGCTGAGCCGCTCGTCAAGAGCGGTTACGGGGCGTACCTTCTGGAGTTGCTGGCCGAGAGCAACAACTAGCCGGGGCCAGCAGAAAGGGGGGTGAAGCCAAGCTTCACCCCCCTTTCTGCTGGCCGGGCGGCCCTTAGTACGTCAGGGTCCGGCAACCCAGCCCCGTGTTGCCGGTGGTGAAGGGGGACACTCCGATCCCGTAGGTGCACAACGTATATGTTCCACGGACCGTGATTTTGACGTTGACTGAATATCCGTGGGTACCCGTGATGCCGAAAGCCTTGTTTGCATCGGGCCGGTCCACCGTCGTTGAGAACACGTATCCCGTGGTCTTGCCGTCGGGGCCGGTGACATAAGCGTGAACAGGATTCGAAAGGGTGGGCATGTCCGGGTCGTAGGTCCACCCAGTCGCCTCCAGCGAAGTAACCCCCGCAGCCGTCTTGATTGCTACTGAGTCGAGCACACCCACCGGTACCCCGCTCTTGCCGGCGTCAGCCGTGCGGCAGCCTATCAACGGGTTGCTGGACGCCAGGGGGCTGGGCGCGATGGCGTAGGCACAGGCAGTGTAGACGCCGGGGCTGGTGATGGGAATCGAGGGAGCGAAGCCGTGGTCGCCCGTCACGCCGAACGCAGTATTGACGTCAGCCCTGGGGCGGGACGCATTGAAGGCATATCCCTTAGTGGTTCCATCAGGTGCGGTGACATATATGTGCACGTCGATGGACCGCGAGGCATCTGCTTTGTCCACGGCCCAGCCGGCGAGGGACAGCGAGGCAGAGGTGGTCGTCTTGTTGACTGTTAGGCTGTCGAGGCTCCCGGTAGGTGGTGCGACCGCTCCAACATCAACGCTGCGGCAGGACAGCAAGGGATTCCCCGGGGCAAGCGGGCTGAGCGCTATTGCGTACGTGCAAACCTTGTACTGTCCCGGTGCCGTGATCGGTATGGCGGCAGCAAAGCCATGGCTTCCTGTTACTCCCAGTGCGCTGTTGACATCGGCCCGGGCCTGGGACGCCGAGAACGGGTAGCTCTTAGTGGTGCCGTCCGGTGAGGTCACGTAGACGTGGACAGGGATGGACCGTGTTGAGTCCCCGCGGTCCAGTGCCCAACCACGAACTGAAAGTGCGGCTGTGGTGGACGTCTTTATCAGGGATGCGTCATCGAAGCTGCCAATGGGGGCGGCCGCCGGGGCGAAGTTCAGCTGCCTGCAGCCGATCTCGGTATTGCCGTACTGGCCTATGGCGTAAACACAGAGTTTGTAGGTTCCGGGCGCCGTGACGGGAATATCGCGCTGGTAGCCATGATTGGCGCCCATCCCCAACGCCTGGTCCACGTCGGGTCGCGACAGATTCGCGGGCATGACGTAACCGGTCCTGGTACCGTCCGGCGCCGTCAGGTAGGCGTGGGCTTCTGTTGCTGTCGCCGGGTTGGCGCCGTCGATTGCCCAGCCCCGAAGGGAAAGCGTTACCTTGTCTGCGCTCCGCACTTCCTTGGCGTCATCAATGCTGCCTATGGGCGGTTCGGTGCCCTTCGCGTCAATCGACTTGCAGCCGATTTCAGTATTGCTGAAGGCGCCAATGGCGTAGGCGCAGACCTTGTAGGTTCCGGATTTCTGAATCTGGATGCCCTGCTGGAAGCCGTGTTGCCCGGTGACTCCAAGGGCGGCGTTCACATCGGGGCGGGATATGTTGGCGGGAAGTGCATAGCCGGTGCGTACTCCGTCCGGGCCGGTGACATAGACATGCGCCTGCGTCGAGGCAGAGGAATTGGCAAAGTCGACGGCCCAGCCGCGCACGTTCAGCTGCGAGGTGGATCCGACTCGCTGCACCGAGAGGTCGTCGAAGGACCCGTCGGGAGCCGCGGCGCCGGCGAACGTCCGCAAGGAGGCGTAGTCGCCGTTCCAGACGTTGGAATCGCCGGCGAGGGGGCCAGTGGAACTGTATTGCCAGATGCTGTAGGTGCTCCAGCTACCCGTCGGGACAGGGCCGGCATTGTTGGTGGCAGAGCTGGGGTAGGCGGCCATCCACAGTGGATAATCACCGAACCCGGCAGGGTTGCCCACGCATTGGTTCCACCAGCTGGTATTGGTGTAAATCACGGGAAGCCGCCCGGTCAACGAACGCATTGTATTGCCGAAGTCCCGGATCCAGGACTGCAGCTGTGCTGCGGACATGTTGTAGCAGGTGTTGCCGAAGTAGAAGCCATTGATCGTCCGGCCCTCGTAAGGGTTGAACTCAAAGTCCAGAACCGGAGGCATCGTATAACCGTCCGAGGACCATCCGCCGCCATTTTGCACGAAGTAGCGGGCCTGGTCTGCGCCCGACGACCAGTTGGGGATGGCGAAGTGGTAGGCGCCCCTGACCATGCCAACGTTCCGCGCTCCCTGGTATTGGGAACTGTAGGAGGGATTAATGTAGTAGTTCCCCTCAGTTGCTTTCACATAGGCGAACCGGGCCCCCATGTTCCACTGCTGTCTCCAGTCCACGGTTGGCTGGTGGCCGCTCACGTCGAGCCCCTGGACGCCGAACGTGGGCATCCAGGTGCCTTCGCTGGACAGTGCTTCGGAACTGAGCTTCCTCACGGATTCCGAGGGGGCGGAGCGCACTACCCGTGCAGATCGCTGGCCCATTTCGGCGCCGCCAATCCCGACGGCTTCAGCCATGGACTGCTGGGCTTCCGGAGAGGGTGCCGGAGCCGGCGGCTCGGTGGCTGCCGCAGGCTCCTGCGAAGCCGGGGCAGGTACGCCTGAAGACGGCGGGGCGGGGGTCGTCGGTGTGGTCGGCGCACTTGCTTCGGGTGCTGCCGACGCCGTTGGCGAGGGCGCCGGTTCAACAGCCAAGGCCGCGCCCGTAATTCCGGGGCTTGCCATTAGCGAGGCTGCCAGCAGCATGACCCACAGCGATTTCACGGCGGGGCGACGGGACTGAGACGGGTTCCGCTTCATATTGGCTCCGGAGACAATGTGGCGCTCTCCTGAGCGCTCATTTAGATAACTGGCCAAATGCTCCCCCCAGGGAGGCACCTGACCGTGGTAATTCGACAATTAACGCGCTCACCATAGCACTGGTGTGACCAGCGTAACCAGTGGTTCTTTTGGGGCTGGAGTGATAGAGAGCCTCGCGATGGTGGCTTATCCACATTCCGGGAAATATGACTTGTTGCCATGAGGTAGCCTCCCTAGGCTGGACGCAATTGAACTGCCTCCGCCGGGGGGGCGGCAGTCAACTGGGGGAAACTGGCATGGATGCTCTGGGGATAGTCGAGGACGAAGTCCGGGAACTGATCAGGCGCAGGGGACTCGACCCGCTCAACCAATCAGGCGAAGTGCGGCGCCTTGTCGACGCCGCGGTGACGGACTACGACGAACGGGCCCTCATGGGACCACTTCCGCCGCTGGGTTCCCTGGACGCAGCGCGGCGGTTTCTGTTCGACGCCGTTGCGCGCTTCGGCGTGCTCCAGCCGCTGCTGGACGATCCCTCGATAGAAGAAATCTGGCTGAATGCTCCGGTCAAGATTCCATTTAGGTAGCTTTCCACATAGCCTTAATCCATGACTGTTAAAGCTTGTGGCATCTACGCCCGCATCTCATCCGATGATGGAACCGCGCTAGGTGTTGGGCGGCAGATAGAAGACTGCACGAAGGAAGCCGAGCGCCGCCGCTGGCCTCTATTCGAGGTATTCACGGACAACGACGTGAGCGCCACCAAGGCGAAGCGCAGGCCTGAATATGAGCGGCTGCTAGGTGCCATTGAAGACGGATCCATAGACGCGCTGGTCGTTTATGACGTGGACAGGCTGACCAGGACGCCCGCAGAGCTTGAACGATTCATCGACCTTGCAGACCGGCATCACGTAGCGCTCGCTTCTATCGGCGGGGAAGTGGACCTTGCTACGCCGCAGGGGCGCCTTACAGCCCGCATCAAGGGCAGTGTGGCCCGCCACGAGGTGGAGCAGATGTCGCGGCGGCTGAAGCGAAAATTTCAGGCCAACGCCAAGGACGGCAAACCGCACGGGGTAACGCCATTCGGCTACCGCAAAGAACGCCTCATCGACGACCAGGGCCGAGACGCCGGATATCGGGAGGTGATCGACTCTGCGCAGGCCGAGGCTATCCGTGAGCTGTATCGGATGCTCATTGCGGGGGAGTCGCTACGCAGCCTCGCGAAGTATCTAAACGATGCCGGCTTCCAGACGGGCCGCGGTAACCCCTTCGCGGGGAACGTAGTCGGCAACATGCTCCGTAGGCCGCGCTACGCTGGGCACCGCACGCATGCAGGTCAAATCATCGGCAAAGGTGACTGGGAGCCCATCATCGCGCAGGATGTCTACGATCAAGCGTTAGCCATTCTAAGCGCTCCAGGACGTATTCACGCGCGGGGGCTGGAACCGAAGCATCTACTGTCTGGAATCGCTATCTGTGGCCGCTGCGGCGCCGCCATGCGCCCGAACATCCCCAAGGCACAGCCTGACCGCCGGAGCCGCGGACCGGCCTACGTATGCCCCGCGTGCACCAAGCTGACGCGCCAGATGGAACCCGTACACGCCGTGGTCAGTGACTTCATGGTTGCATACCTGACCAAGTTCGACCTGCGCTCATCGGCGGGGGAGTCGTCGGGTGCCCTGAGCAGCGCCATAGATAATCGCGATGCCGTACTTGCTCGCATGGATACCCTCGCTGACAGCTTCGCCTCTGGGGAGATAACCGCCCGCCAAATGGCCCGGATCAACGAGCAGCTACAGGCACGGCTAGAGGAAGCTGAGCGCGATATTCGCCGGCACCAGCCAAGCCGGTTACTCGACGGCATGACGGGTCCGGGCGCCGCCGCTGCATGGGAGGCTACATCGCTTGAGCGGAAGCGGACCATCATCCGGAGCCTGATTAAGGTGACGATTCTTCCTAGCGGCACAGGCGTCAAATTCGCCCCTGAGCAAGTGCGAATAGAGCCACTAAAGTAACATTCGGCTTTCAGCGCGTAACATTCAGGATTTCTTCTTGACTTTCCGCCTGTGGATTACTTCCATTCGTGGTTACTTCGCGTTACCCAGAATGCCCTATTTCACTTGCCTGGCTTGCCGCAAACGCATGTGGGATCCAAAACCCTTACCCCGCCCAAACCGCCGCACCAATTAAGCAAATCTGCTGACGGATATGTTGACGCATGCCGAATCCACATGCTGCGAATGCCCCCGAAACGGGCAAGTTGGGGCCGCAGAATTGGTAACACTTTCGGCGCTTAGGTGCCTGTGGATAGCCATTTTTCACTGCTCCTGACCCACTGCCGGGGGGTGTTAATTCAGGGCCTTGTGGGTCATGATTTAAGTAGAGGCTAACGGAACGAGAAAAAGCCGCTCACTCCTCCTACGGGGTGGCGGCTTCAGCCTTCGACCAAATGTATCTATGCACCTTCGCTCAAAGGTGCTGCATGACTGTAAGGAGTCATTTTTGGTTTACACGCATCCAGACCCGGGCTCAATCAAGCTAGACACTGAAACAGTACAGGCCAATTCACGGGACCGTCAAGCCGCCGCCCGCGCTGCTTACATCGAATCTCTACTAGCCGACTGGCCGGCGCCCACGCCACAGCAGCAGCGCACGGTAAGCCACCTGCTAGCCAATGCCACTCCAAACATCAGCACTGGGCAGTACCAGTCCTGGGAATTGAAGCGATACGAGGACGCAGGTAAACACGGTTTCTTCGGTGACGAGGTGGCCGCGTGACAGTGCCGGACTACTTCGCCGCCGAGGCATTCGAGGAGAACGCTGTTCCCGTTCCTCTACCCCCTATATCAGGAACGAGGAACACCGTTATTTACGGTGACGTAGCAGGTCTACTCTCCGGGGACCTGCCACCAGCCCCAACACCCTCCGTATTCCACCGCTCCGACGGCAAATGCCTCTTCTACACCGGCCAGTTCAATTTGCTATTCGGTGAAGCCGAAAGTGGGAAGACTTTCGTAGTTATCGGAGCCATAGCGCGGGCGCTAATAGCAGGCCAGCGGGCAGTGTTTATCGACATGGACCACAACGGGGTCCAAGGGATTGTCACAAGACTTCTAGAGTTCGGGGTTCCCCCGGAAATCCTCTCGGACCTGAACAGGTTCCGCTACAAGGAACCTGAAGACAAGTTGGACCTGATAGCCACAGTCGCAGACCTGAAAACGTGGAAGCCCCACATCGTAGGAGTGGACAGCATCGGTGAACTGCTCCCAGCTCTAGGACTCAACAGCAACAGCCCCGACGACTTCACCATTGCTCACACCTCAGTCCTCAAACCCCTAGCAATGTCCGGGGCATGCGTCATAGCAATTGACCATGTAGCCAAGAACGCGGAATCAAAGGCTCAAGGCCCAACAGGAACCGTAGCTAAGGCCCGTGCGGTCGGCGGGGTAATGCTCAGGGTCACGGTAAAAGACCAGTTCCGACCAGGGCACGGTGGATCCTGCTACCTGAACATCAAGAAGGACCGCCATGGAGGTCTGAGGGCAGTATCCGGAGGCAGCGACAAGGAACCACTGGCCGGAACGTTCAAGATGTTCGCTGACTCAAGCTTCACCGTATTTGCGCCGGAAGAAGGCGAACGAACACCGCAGGCAGCCCCAGGAGTGGACATAGCCGAACTCAAGGCCTTGGATCCCCCGCCGGCAAGCGTAAGGGACGTCAAGGACCGCCTCGGATGGGGCACCAACCGCGCTCACCTCGCCTTGAAGGTATTCCGGGACCAGTTCCTTGTTCCTGACACAGAGGGTCGGGGAACAGGAACAGATCAGTTCGAACTTGGAGAAACAGCAGCATGACATACACGGAAGCCGAAAAATGGCAGCACCGGGCGGCTATCCGCCAAGGCATCATCTCAAAGCTTGAAAAGAAGCTGACGAGAGCTGAAGCCGAAATAACCACTCTCAGGGCTTCCCTAGCAGCCTCTACCGCACGGCTGGCGCTTTACGACCAGCGAGAAGCCGCGTGAAGCTGACCAGGGCCGATCTGGAGAAGCTGTGCGACGCGCTCACGGCCAAAGCCCTACAGGAGCAAATGGAGCGCCGCAGATGGCAGCAGCGGGCACAGGAAGCCGAATCACGTCTAGCGATCTACGAGGGGACCGAATGACCCGCAGCTCAGAGTCCTACGAGTCCGAGGTCCGGTATTGGCGGGACATGGCGTACCGGCTCCACCAGCAACTCCAGGCAATCAACAACATCCCAGAAGTCCATACGGACCGTGGGCTGCACCGCGACCCAACAGGCAACAGAGCAAGCGCACGCGTAGACCGGCAACGAAAGAAAAGGAACTGACCCAATGTCGTACGACCCATACAACGAGAACGTAACCGACGACTGGACGTTCGCTAGCCAGGTTGCCATCTGGCGGGAACGCGCCATACACAACGCTGAACGAGCCGAGCGGTGGAAGCGGATCGCTGAAGCCTCCGCGAAGGTCCCCGTGAAGCTCCAGGATCCCGCATGAGCGGCATGGGCGACTTCCTGAAGCACCCCGCCGTAGCCTCCCAAATCACACCCGAAATCCGGGACTTCCTAGAAGCCAACCAGCCACCCGAAATCACCAGCCCGGAGCACCAGGTTGGGCACTGGGTAGGGGTCACGATCTGCGTACTCAAGGAACTAGCAAAACTGAGGGATGCCGAATGACCGGGACCTACCCATATGGGTCTTTGGAGTACTGGAAGAAGATGGCTGAAACGCGTCAGAACATCATCAACCGGGCTCACCGCAAGCTTCAACTACTCGAAGACGAGTACGACGCTGTCGAGGCAGAGCTGCGGCTGCACCTCGAAAAGGAATCGGGAAAAGGGCCGGCAGTTCGCGCAGGCGAGGATGAGGCGGCTTAGTGGCAGGAATTCCCCGCCCTCCTGAGTCCTACATCCACGGCGTCACGGCTCCGATTGTCATTGTTCCTGCCCGTGTAGCTACCTGGCTTGAACGCTACGCGGGCTTGAATGACCTTCGGATCCGTGCCCGCGGAAACGACCCGGAAGTAGACAGCGTCCTGCAAGCCATGCACCGTGCGGCACTTCACTGGCGTACTACCGTCACCGGAAGCGACCAAGCGCCGGCACCCGAAGAACCCGCACAATCAAAGTGGATGGGGACGCAAGAGGCAGCCGCGGCCCTTGGCATCACAGACCGCGCCGTGCGCCTAGCCATCACCCAGAAACGACTACACGCCACCAGCCTCCACGGTAGGTGGCGCATCGCACCCGAAGACATCGAACACTTTAAGGCCGCCAAAGCGGCGTAGGAGAAACCATCATGCCCCGCGTAACCACCGGTAACACCCCACAGCAGGAAAAGGCCCTCAAACTCAAGGCCGACTATCAGCGCCTCGTGGACGACATCCGCAACAATCGCACCCTCTCAGAGCACGGCAAGCGCAAAGAACTCGCCATCCTCTACATCGATTACAAGCCCCGCATGGAAGCCCTGGAAGCCGAAGAGAACGCCACCAAGGAGACCCGTGCTAAGGCCCTCCGACGTGACCTGTTCGGCCTCTCAGGCTTCGCAGACCCGCACGCAGCCATCTCTTACCGGGACGCGCAGGACCGGGCCGCGAACATTCAGGACGAAGACGCCGCCATGTCACTCCTGAACAGGGCCGAACTTTCCGGCGACACCTCTCTCGCTAAGGCTGTCGCGGCCCGAGCGTTTGAGTCTGGTTGGAACCGTGTCATCAACACCTACGCTGACGGCAACCCCGCCTCAGAGGCGAAGTTCAACGAACTCATCGACATCGAAAGCTACGGCAGGGGATCCGCCGGCCTCGCACAGATCCTCGGGCAGGCCATGACGTACAGCGTGGACAAGCCCGCGGAACTAGGGAATTACAGCATGGACACCCAGATCGTAGACCTCGCCAACAGCGCCGACTAACCAAAGGAAAAGAACTATGACTTTCAGCGACACCCCCGATGGCCGCCGAGCCACCCAGATCCAAGACAACTACCACAACGAGATTGAACGTATCCGATCTGACAAGCACCTCACCCCCGAGGGTAAGAAGGAACAGATCGCCGCGCAGTACCGCAGCGCTTCCACTGCTCTCGGCGCGATCAAGGACGACCTTAACTCCGCCAAAACCCTGCGAACCCATGTACTGCGGCGAGACCTTTTCGGCAGCACCACTACCCCCGACGCTCAGACCGCCATCAGCTTCCGTGACGCACGGGACCGCGTCAGCTCCCTCGGACAGTTCGACCAGGAAAAGGCCCTCAACCTCCTGGATCAGGCTGAAATATCCGGTGACACCGTAATGGTCAAAGCCCTCATGCAAGGGGCCATCGAACATTCCTGGGATCAGGTAGCCAACAGCTACGCGGAGAAGCACCCCTTCTACGGCGACAAACTGAAAGAACTCCTGTCACTCCAGACACCCAAAGGGATCTTCTCAAACCAGGACGCATGGGAACGCGGAGTCTCCCTCAACCTCCAGAAGCCCGAAGAACTCGGGTTCGGGTAAACGACTCGCGGACTCCTCCCCTTGGCCTGAGAAAGACCAGGGGGAGGTCACCCCGACCCGCAATCCTAAGCCCCGCTGGGGATAGGCATCATCTCTCCCCGGCATTTTTTCCCAAACGCGAATTTCACCTCAAAGATGCCCGTATCTCGGGCGCTGGAGCATTGAAGAGGTTTCGACTGGAAAATCGTGCCCGTACCTAGCAACGATGTCCCTGATAACGTCAGCAAACCACACCGGTGCATCAGGGGCTACGATCACGCGTTCGATGAGGTCCGGAACATCAACTTGAAGGTGAATCCCCACAGGAAGTGTGTTGAAGTCGATTACGTGCTCGTAGTCGACGTTCGGACTCTGCTCTGAGAGTGGCGGATCCGCCGCACGTTCCACGTCGGTCTTCTGACGCAGCGGCATCAGGTCGAAGTACTGGAAGCGAACCTCCCGTTCGTGGCTGAAGCTGAGGCGCTTGTAGCTGTATTTCCGATTGAGGTCAAAAAGATTGAGTGAGCTGGGGTCTTCGAAATCGACGTACTGAACTTCCGAAAGAGTCACGTCCTTTTCATCGACCACTGATTCCCGCAGTCGCTTCATCGTCGTCTGTATAGATATGCCGCGGCCGGTCGGCTCGTAAAGCTTCCACATGGCGGCTGATTCGACATCGGACAAGTGCCAGCAGTTGATAAAGACGCCCTTTCTTTGGCTGACGGCTAGATCCTCGACGCCGCCCGTCAAATCTATGACTGCGGCCAAACCGTAGGCATCGACCAAGGTTGGATCGTATTGCCAAGGCTCACGGACAGCAGAAGTGGCGCCTTCCCATTCGTCTTCCATGGTGGGGAGGGAGGCCAAGTAAAGGCTTCCTGTGCGGAGTAGGTCCACAAATCTCGCTAAGTCCGTATACCGCCAAACCTTTGCGTTGTCGGGCAATGGGTCAATCAGGGAGCAAGGCATCTTCTTCCTTACAGGTGGCGGATGTAGGACAAACCAACAACCTATCTAACTACACACCGAGCCCGCTTTTGGCGGGTTTTTTCATACCCACTATCAGGAGAAAACACCTATGTCGATCTTTGATGTCAAGATCAACCCCGCAACGCTCGACTACTACCTCGTGCGAAACCATAACGTGAACCCCGGCTTCCGTGCGGCACTTGCTGCCACCTATGCGAGTAAGACGAGAGTCGTTGTAGGCCCCTCCGGTGACTATCCCGACCTTGCTACCGCCCTGGCCGCGTACCCGACCGGCAACGTAGACATCTACGTGGCCGCCGCAACGCTTGACGTACCCGCCACTCTCGCAGTGTCCGGCGTCAAGAACGTTTCCATCACTGGGCGCAGCGCGTTCGGCGGTAGCAAGCTCAACTGCACCTCCGGCTTCATCACCGCAGTTAGCAGCAGCGACGCATGGAGTATCTCGAACCTTCAGATCGCTCACGTAGCTGGCGCGAACACACATGACGCCATCAACGTGGACTACCCCCGCCGCTGGTCCGTGAAGGGCTGTCATTTCTCCGGGTTCGGCGGCGCCTCTGTCCGCCTCCGGGGTGGCATCCACTGCGAGGTTCTGTTCAACTACTTCCTGGCCGAGGACTCGACTTACACCAACGGGCTCGCCGCCATCTACGTGGAGAAATCTTCCGCGAACGTCGTTGCCACCACCGTCCGCACGCAGGGGAACTACGTTGGTGCCGGGGTGCAGTACGGCCTGTACGTTGATTCGTCCAAACAGTCGGTCTTTGACAACGACATCATCGAAGGCTGCGCCACCGGCTTCCATTTCAAGTCTGTGTCCGGCGAGCTGCGGCAGCCGTACACAGAGGCGAACACAGTTGGCATCTCCGTCGTTGACAGCCCTGGTTTGCTGGTAACCGGTGACCTGCGGGACCAGCCGGTCGTGACTTGGTCCGGAGTTGCGGCGGCGGACAGATTTATCACCCAGATGGGTGCGAGGTTCATAAACCCCGGAAAGGCCCTGCTCTTCGGCGGCTCCGCGGCGGGCACCAATCCGGATAGCGTTCCCTCCATCCGGGCCGGGGTGGGTTCCCCTGAGGGCGTCGTTACTGGCGTTGTCGGTTCCGTTTGGCTTCGCAGTGACGGCGCAGCCGGAAGCACCTTTTACCGCAAAGAATCCGGCACCGGAAACAATGGTTGGGTTCCATCGGCGCCGGCCCCAACAGGTGTTCCGACAGCAGCGGCAGGGACTGGGGCAGGGGCCACACCGCCAGCCCCTGCGGTAGTTGCTGGCTCTACGGACGGTGCGGGACAGATCAGCTTCGGATCAGGCACGACGCCGGCAGTCGGCTCAATGGTGGACGTGACGTTTCAGAATCCATATGCCATGGCACCCACCGTAGTTGCCACCGCCGCGAACTCTGGTACACCCTCTCGGCAGGTCTACATCACCAACGTAACCACGGCCGGCTTCTCCGTGGGTTTCGGCGCGGCAGCCTCCGCAAGCCAGACAGTAGGAACATACCGAGTGAACTACCGAGTTAACTGATTCCGACAAGCTACACTGCCGGAGCGAAACCAAAACCGTAAGGGGACCAAAGACATGGCAGATCTGACCAAACGCGAGTACCACCTAGCACCAGAAATTGGCAACGGGGGCACGTTCAAATGCGTGTCCTGCGCTCGCGACATCCCGAAAGGCTACCCGTTTGTCAGCGTTACGAGGGACGTCACGAACGCTACGGCATCAATCAATGGTGTGGCGGTTGCTGACATGCAGTGTGTCTATTGCGACCCAACCCCGACACTGCCGAGTTTGGATGGGTAGGTCCCCCAGAGTTCTGGCAGATAGATCCGGAATAGTGACGTAACTGCACCCTGCTTGAGTTTAGGCATGCAGGGCGCCAGTTGTGCCCGTAGCTACATAACCACGGCCGCGGGCACAACGGTTACTCCTGCACGGCCTGAACTTGCGTGGGCTCTGTTGCCTTAATACCGTGAACGCGTTCGAATTCGGCAATTGTTTCCACGATCGCGTGCGAATTATAGGCAACCCCCAAGTTCATCTCCTGAGCCAATTTAACGTGGGGCTGTGTTGCAACTGTCATTGGTAGGTTGGAGTGGCGTACCAACGTTGCGGCCATGATACCGACGAGCTG
>Ga0160459_100265_pt1 | contig 25965 bp, 23 predicted proteins | sample HID1973K_E6MG_FD_108208 | JGI IMG/M metagenome (GOLD analysis project Ga0160459, IMG submission 108208) | Enriched mosquito-associated microbial communities from UW Madison campus, WI, USA - HID1973K_E6 MG | ecosystem: Host-associated > Arthropoda: Insects > Digestive system > Unclassified ... | reverse complement strand
TGGCGCTCGGCGGCAACTTCGCGGCCGCGATTCCCGACTGGGCGCGCATGCAGGACGCGATACGCGAACTCGATCTCACCGTGCATATCGCGACGAAGCTCAATCGCAGCCATCTCGTGCATGGCAAGGACGCGCTGATTCTGCCGTGCCTCGGCCGCACCGAAATCGATATTCAGGCGGACGGTCCGCAGTCGATCACCGTCGAGGATTCGATGTCGATGGTGCATGCATCCGCCGGACGCAACGAGCCCGCATCGCCGCATCTGATGAGCGAGCCGGCCATCGTCGCGGGCATCGCGCGCGCGACGCTCGGCGACAAGTCGCGCGTGCACTGGGAGCATCTCGTCGCGAGCTACGACCGCATTCGCGACGCGATCGAAATCGTGTTTCCGATCTTCCAGGCCTACAACGCGCGCATTCGCGTGCCGGGCGGTTTTCATCTGACCTCTTCCGCACGCGAGCGCGTGTGGGATACGAGCACGGGCCGCGCGAATTTCCTCGTCTTCGAAGGCCTCGACGCGGACCCCGCTTCCGACGATCCCGATGCGCTCTCGCTCACCACGATGCGCAGCCACGACCAGTACAACACCACGCTCTATTCGCACTCGGACCGCTATCGCGGCGTGTTCGGCCAGCGCGATGTGATCTTCATGAACACGCGCGAGTTGAAGAAGCGTCATCTGCGGGCGGGCGATCGCGTCGATATTTTCGCCATTGCCGACGATGGCATCGAACGCGTGATCCGCAATTTCAAGGTCGTCGAATACGCGCTGCCGGATGGTTGTTGCGGCGCTTACTACCCGGAAGTGAATCCGCTCGTACCGCTTTACGCGTTCGATCCGCAAAGCCGCACGCCGTCCTACAAGTCCGTGCCCGTGCGAGTCGTGTCCACGGCCACCGCGCCTGAGGCCGTCTTGCACGCCATCGAACTTCAACACGGGGACGCGCACCATGCTTGATCACGTACTCGACCTGTCGCGCGCGCAGTTCGCGATGACCGCGATCTTTCACATTCTCTGGCCGATTCTGACCATCAGCCTGTCCGCGTTCCTCGTGCTCGTCGAAGTGCTGTGGATTCGCACCGGCGATGTCGCGTATTACCGGCACGCGCGTTTCTGGAGCAAGCTGCTGGTGCTGAACTTCGCCGTCGGCGTGGTGAGCGGCATTCCGATGGAGTTCCAGTTCGGCACCAACTGGGCAGGCTTCTCGCAATACAGCGGCCAGTTCATCGGCAACATACTCGGCTTCGAAGGCGCGATGGCCTTCATGCTCGAAGCGGGCTTCGTCGGCGTGATGCTGCTCGGCTGGGGACGCGTGTCGCGCGGCGTGCATCTGTTCGCCACCTCGATGGTCGCGCTCGGGTCCAGCATCTCCGCTTTCTGGATCATGGTCGCGAACTCGTGGATGCAGACGCCCGCGGGCTATGCCGTCGTCGATGGCAAGATCGTCGTGACGGATTATCTCGCCGCGATCTTCAATCCCGACATGGTTTGGGGCGTGTCGCACATGTGGGTCGCGGCGATCGAGACCGGCATGTTCGTGATTGCCGGCATCTCCGCGTGGAACCTGTATCGCCGCCGGCACGCCGAGTTCTTTGCGCGTTCGTTTCGTCTCGCGCTGCTGGTGCTGGTGTTCGTCGCACCCTTGCAGATCTGGCTCGGCGATTCGAGCGGCGTGAGCGTATTCGAAACGCAACCGGCGAAGGGCGCCGCGATCGAAGGTCACTGGAAGACGAATGCGCCGGGCACGGGTGCATCGTGGTCACTGCTCGCGTGGCCAAACCAGAACGCGCAACGCAACGACTGGTCGATCGAAGTGCCCGGCATGTTGAGTGTGCTCGGCACGCACTCATTGCATGGCCAAGTGAAAGGCCTCACCGACTTCGCGCGCGACGATCAGCCGCCTGCCCTTCCGCTGCTCTACTACGCGTTCCGCGTGATGGCGGGCATCGGCTTCGCCTTCATGCTGCTCGCGTTCTGGACCGCGTATGCGCTCAGGAAAACGCGCGGCAGTCTCGCGGCGCTGCTCGCGCAACGCAAGCTTCTGCTCGCATGGGTGCTTTGCATACCGTTGCCGTATGTCGCCGTGGAAGCGGGATGGGTCGTGCGTGAAGTGGGCCGTCAGCCGTGGGTCGTCTACGGCTTGCTGCGCACGCGCGATGCCGTATCGACGATTCCGGCTTCGTCGGTCTCGCTCAGCATGGCGATGTTCCTCGCGTTCTATGTCGTGCTGCTCGTCACATTCTTCGTGCTGGCGCGGCGCTGGCTGCGCGCCGGACCCGATCTGGACATCATGCCGCCCGCGAACCTCGCCGCGCAAACGAAGGCGGCCAACACCATCGCCGGTTACTGAACTCTGGAGCTCGACTCATGGATAACGCAGTTCAAACGATGCTCGCCGACACCTGGTTCGGCGTGATTGGCCTGATGCTGGTCTTCTATGTCGTCACCGACGGCTTCGATCTCGGTGTCGGCATTCTTTCGCTGTTTCGCCGCAAGTCAGCGGATCGCGACGTGATGGTGCAATCGATCGGCCATGTCTGGGACGCGAACGAAACCTGGCTCGTCGTGCTGGGCGGCGCGCTGTTCGGCGCGTTTCCCACCGCGTATGCGCTGCTGATGGAGCATCTCTACCTGCCCGTCATGGCGCTCATCGCAGGGCTGATCATGCGCGGCGCGGCGATCGAGTTCCGTCATAGCGTGGATCACGGTCCGCTGTGGGACAAGGTATTCGGCATCGGCAGTCTGGTAGCGGCGCTCTCGCAGGGCGTCGTGCTCGGCAAGGTCATCACGGGCCTCGCGCCGGGCAAGGCAGCGTTTGCGTTCATCGTCGTCACGGCGATCGGCGTCGTCGCGGGATATTGTCTGCTCGGCGCGACTTATCTCGTCAAGAAGACCTCGGGCATGGTCGAACAGTGGGCGCGGCGCATTTCATTGCTGAGCGCGATGTGCACCGTGGTCGCCGCTGCATTGCTGACGCTCGCGACGTGGTTCGACAGCGATATCGGTCACGGGCGCTGGACGCATCCGGCGGTCATGCATGTGCTGATCGCGCTGGGTCTCGCCTCTGTGCTCGCGTTTGCGCTCATCATGGCGTCGCTGTATCTCGGCAGCTCGCGCGGACCGTTCCGTGGATCGGTGGCGTTGTTCGTGTTGTCATTCGCAGGACTCGCGATCAGCCTCTTTCCCGACTTCATTCCGGGCAAGCTGGGCATTCTCGAAGCCGCATCCGATGCGCCGACGCTTGCGTTCATGCTGATCGGCATCGGGCTCGTGTTCCCGGTGATGATCGGCTACAACCTTTACCAGTACCACATCTTTCGGGGCAAGCTCGCGGGGAGTGCACATGCGGGTGAGTGACTGATCGATTCAACTTCATTTGCAACGACGCTCGAATCGGTCACGTTCGAGCGTCGTTTTCGTTTGCACGCAACTCCGCACAAAAAAACACCGCCTCGCAGGCGGTGTTCGTTCGTGCATTGCGAAACGCCTCATAACGGCGTCGCCTGATCCAGCACCGACGCCAGAATCATCGCACCCGCATTGCGCGGAACGGGCCGCGGATTCGGCCCATAGACCTGATCGCCCGGCCGAATCTCCGCGCCACTCATCGCACACACACCGGCCGTGCGCGCGCGCATCGCGCGCCATACCTGATCGCCATAACAGCAGCGCGTGGAGTCGCGCCATTCGATGGTGGCCGTCGTGGTCGACGGGCGCTCGATCAGTTTCACCGCGACGCGGCGCTCGCCTGTTTCGGCGAACGGCCGCCTGAGCATCGGCGCCTCGAAACTCAGACCGTCATGCAACGACGTCAATCGGGAGATCGTTTGCGCCCACGGATCGAGGGCAAGTGCAGCTTCGGCCATGTTCGGCTCCTTAGCGAAGAATTGCGTCGAGCGCACCCGTCTGCCAGTGCTTCGGCGTCGCGCCGGCAAGACGCTTGAAGACGGTCGTGAAATGCGCCTGCGAACGAAAACCGCAGCACAGCGCGACATCGAGAATGCTGTGCCTGGACGTGCGCAAGAGTTCCTGCGCGCGTTCGATGCGCTTCTGCAGCAGATATTCGTGCGGCCGCATGCCCGTGGCGCGGCGAAACTGCGCGGCGAAGTGCATGCGTGTGAGTCCCGTGCTCGCGGCGATATCCGCGAGACTGATGTTTTCGGCGAGATGGGCATCGACGAATTCGGCGACGCGATTGATGCGCCATTGCGGCAAGGCCGAAGGCTCGCGCCCGCGCGCGACGGGCGCGGTGAAATGACGCGCAACGAGCCGCGACACGACCGCAAGGCCGATGCTTTCGATGAACACGCTGCCGAGCGCCGCGCCCTCGGTCTTGCACACGGCGAGCGCCTGGCCGAGCCGTTCGAGCGCCGGATCGCGAATCAGCTTCGGGTCGCCGAGGACGATATCGCCCGCATGCGGACGATGAAACAGATCCTCGTAGCACTCGGCCAGCGTCTGCTGCGAGACGAAGAGATGCAGCACATCCATCGCCGATTCGAAGACGGCGCTCACGCGCGTCGCCGGCGCGGTCACCTGTACGACGCCCGCAGGCAAGCGGCCATGCAGCAGCCTGCGGCCCGCGTGATGAAAAATCAGCGACGCGCACTTCAGATTCAGGCTGATGCAATGAAACGTGGCGTTGCCGTCGTTCGATGCTTCGAGCGGCGACTCGCCATGATGCATCCAGCGCGACATCGTGATCTGTCCGGGTCGAACGCCGGTGTCTGGCTGACGCCATCGGTCTTCCAGTCCGATCAATGGCGGGCGCGTCGGCGTTCCGGGATGCGAAAGCAGGGTAAGCGTCATGATGGGTCCGTTATGAAAACTGAAGCCAGTGCGATGACTCCAAGTTAAACAAACGGCAACCGGCCGCCTAGCCGTACATACGGTTGACGCAACCGCCTAATGGTTGAGTCAACCTATATCAAGGTATAGGTTCGCGCGCCGCGCACCGGGGCTCGACGGGGGAACGCGAAGCGCTGACACCTTCGTATAAGCGCGCCAGCCGCGCGGATGACCCGGCTCATCCGGGCGCACTAGATGATGCGGCCCGAGGGATCGATCAACGACGCAAACGCCATGCGAACGTTTGGCCGATACACCGATGGTTGGTGCAGTCACGCTCTTTCGTAGGTGTAGTCGAGGCGCGTCGCGGCCTATACATTTGTCACCAAGGTCGCGATACGAATACAGACCGACGGCCTTGACCACGGAAACCGAACAAATAAATTTAATTCGGATACCGAATCAGAAGTACATCACCATCCACCTTGGAGTCGATCATGAACAAGTATCTCGTCAGCCTCACCCTCGTCGCCGCCACGCTCGCAGCGCCCGCACTCGCATTCGCACAGTCGAACGGTCCCGTCACGCGTGCGCAGGTTCGCGCCGATCTCGTCGCCGTCGAAAAGGCCGGCTACAACCCAGCCGTCGCAAGCGATGCGTACTATCCCGCCGACATCCAGGCAGCCGAAGCAAAAGTCGCCGCGCAACACGCCGGCGCCGCACAAGCCTATGGCGGCGTGCAGACCGGCACGAGCGCATCGGGTGCAGCGAAGCATGCCGCGATGAAGAACACGTGCGTCGGTCCGGTCGACTTCTGCCAGCCGTACTTCGGCAGCTGATCTCTCATTCGCGCAAACGGAGTCTTTCATGAAGCGAATCTTGCAAGCAGCTTCGGTGCTGGCGCTGTCGGCCGGTCTGTTCTCATCGGCTGGCGCAATGGCTCAGGATGCCGCCCCGGCCGCTGCCGGCCATGCCCCGGTCAAAAACATCGTGCTCGTGCATGGCGCATGGGTCGATGGTTCGGGATGGAAGCCGGTCTACGACATCCTGACCCGGGACGGCTATCACGTGACGATGGTGCAGGAACCCCTGACCTCGTTCGAAGCCGATGTCGCCGCGACCAGACGCGTCCTCGATCTGCAGAACGGCCCGGCGATTCTCGTCGGTCATAGTTACGGCGGGTCGGTCATCACGGAAGCGGGCGTGCATCCGAATGTCGCGGGTCTCGTCTATGTCGCGGCGCACGCGCCGAACGTGGGCGAGGACGAAGGCGCGCTCGGCAAGAAGACGCCCAGCTTCCTCGCGAAGCAGACGGGCGCGGTGGAAAAGACGTCGGATGGCTACACGTATCTGAATCCCACCGTCTTCCCGAAAGACTTCGCGGCGGATCTGCCGCTCAAGCAGGCGCAGTTCGAATCGCGTTCGCAGATCCTGACGGCGGCGCAAGTCTTCACGACGCCGCTGACGGCGGCGGCGTGGGCCTCGAAACCGAGCTGGGGCATCGTGGCGGGCAGCGACAAGATCATCAATCCGGATCTGGAGCGCTGGTACTACGAGCGCGCGCATAGTCACATGACGGTCATACCCGGCGCGAGTCATTCCGTGTATGAATCGAAGCCGAAGCAGGTCGCGGCCGTGATCGAAGATGCCGCGAAGCATGCGGTGCAGTAAGTGAAGTGATCGCGTGGCTGTCGTGCAACATGCATGACAGCCGCGTATTTGTCTGTGGTTTGATTTTCCGCGCTTGCGGCTTTCCCCGTCATTGCCTTATAAAATGTGTGACCGCGCGGGTCCCGCACAAGGCATCGAATGATCGGACGGAGGAAGCAATGGTTCGGCTCGTGATGATTCTTCTCGGCGTCGACTATCTGCGCACCCGCTGGCGCGCGGTGATGATCGTCGGGTTGCTCAGCATCGCGCTCGGTGGCGTCATCTTCACCGACGCGCTCGACGGCTCGCTCTACTTTCCCATCATCCCGTTCGCGCTGATGATGCTGTTCGAAGGCCTCGCCACGCTCGCGGTCGCGTGGACCGGCATGGGCGGCCAGCGCAAGCTGCGCTATGTGAAGGGCACGACGTTCTGCCTGTCGGCGCTACTCGTGCTGTTCGGCGGCGAGCACGGCAATTTCGTGCTGTCGCTCATCTTCGGCACGCTCTTTCTGGTCGATGGCGCCTTGCAGATCGTCTCGGCGCGCCTGGTCCGCTTTCGCAAATGGCGTCTCGCGACGGCGGGCGGCGTGCTCGAAATCGCCATCGCAATCTTTTTTTATCAGCCGTATCCCGATCACTACGCGGGCACCGTCGCGTATTGCGTCGCGTTCGGGCTGTTCTTCGGCGGCTGGAACATGATCCTGCTCGCGGCGCGCGTGCGGCGCATGGCGGCGAATCCGGCCGTCGATGGCGATGCGGACGCAACTGCGCAGCAAGGATCGAGGCAAGCCGCGCCGTCATTCGCCGGCGCGGTCTGGGACGGTCCGCCCGCGCCCGACGAAGCGGCACTGACCGTACACGTCTGGACGCCGGTCGGCACGGCCAAGTCGCAGCCGCGGCGGCAATTGCTCGTCGACCGCTATATCGCCGCGGTCGACAGGAACGGCACCATCTCGACCGGCCACGCCGCGCTGGAGACGCCCGAAGGCGTGTACATCAGCCTGTATCCGGCGGTCGAGATCGACCGTTCGCCGAACGAGTTCACGCGCACGCTGCGCGCGACCCGCGAGAACGATGTGCCCGGCCTGTTTCAGCCCGACTATGCGACCGAATCGAAAGCGTGGTGTCCGTCGACGCAGCAGGTGCGGATCCGCAATTACGATCCGGACCGGCTCGCGCGCTTCTGGCAGGCGTATCAACGCGACACGACCTACAACCTCACGTACCGCAATTGCTCGAGTTCCGTGGCGCGCGCGCTGGAAGCGGCGATCGAAGGGGCATCGGCGCGGGTCTGGGGCAAGGGCGGCGGGTGGAAGCCGCTCGTGCGCATCATGGCGACGCCCGAGCTGTGGGTCGCGGCGCAAGTGCGCAAACGCGCCGCGACGATGGCCTGGACGCCCGGCCTCACGCTCGATTACGCGCGCGCGCTCAGCATGCTCGCGGACCCGCGACATTCGGGCTGGGTGCGGATGGCGCGCATGGCTGTCGCGACCATGTATCGGTCGCGGCAGCGCTGGCGCGCCGAGGAAGACGCGGCGGCGCATGCGCGCGAAGCAGCCGCGGTGACGGCCGAGCAGCGGCCGGGATGACCGGCTTTACTGGTCGCTTGCCTTGTCGGCTGCCTTGCGTGAACGGCCCGAGCGCGACGACGACTTGCGCGGCGGCTTCACCGCTTCGGGTTCGGCAGCGGGCGCGCTTTCTGCAGCCGCTTCGTGAGGTGCGTCAGCGGCGCGTGCCTTCGCTGTCGTCTTGCGCGCGCGGCGCGGCGCGGCGGTCTTTTTCGGCGCGGGCGCGGGTTCGAAAGCAGGCGCGGGTTCGGCTTGCGGTTCGGGCGTATGCGTTTCGATGACGGGCGGCGCTTCTTCGACGACCGCGACGGTTTCGGCCACGGGCATCGGTGCCTGCTTGCGGCCGCCGCGCTTGCTCCGACGGTTCGCATTGCCCGCGCCGTCGCTCTCTCTCGCGGCTACCGGCGCCTCGGCGTGCCGTACGTCCAGCGCCACTGACTGCGCGACTTGCGCGGATCGAAACACGAACGCGCCGGATTTATCGTCGCGGCCGACTTCCAGCAGACCGCGCGATTGCGCTTCGTCGAGCAGATTGCCGAACGCGCGAAAACCGTATTGCGTTTCGCTGAAGCCGGGCTTGCGCCGCTTGATCGCGCTCTTCAGGACCGATGCCCAGATCTTGCCGCTTTCGCCGCGCTCCGAGGCGAGCGCCTCGAAGGTTTCGACGGTGATCGCGATCGCCTGCGACTTGCGCGACTCCATCTCGTGTTTCGGCTGGCGTTCCTCTTCGGGCGGGCGCTTCGTTTCGCGCGCCTCGCGCTTGGCGATGGCGCGTTGCTGTTCGCGCACGAGGTCGTCGTAGAAGATGAACTCATCGCAGTTCGCGACGAGCAGATCGGAGGTCGACTGCTTCACGCCGACGCCGATCACCTTCTTCGCGTTCTCGCGCAGCTTCGAAACGAGCGGCGAGAAGTCGGAGTCGCCGCTGATGATGACGAACGTATCGACATGCGCTTTGGTGTAGCAGAGATCGAGGGCATCGACGACGAGACGGATATCGGCGGAATTCTTGCCCGACTGGCGCACGTGCGGAATCTCGATCATCTCGAAGCTGGCCTCGTGCATTGCCGACTTGAAACCCTTGTAGCGATCCCAGTCGCAATAGGCTTTCTTGACGACGATGCTTCCCTTCAGCAGCAGGCGTTCGAGCACAGGTTTGATATCGAATTTCTCGTACTTCGCATCGCGCACGCCGAGCGCGACGTTCTCGAAGTCGCAGAACACCGCCATGCTGACGCTTTCCTGAGGTCCAGCCATTTGGTTCTCCAGCCCGTGCGGCATGTTTGGAATGTGCACATGATAGCTTGTCGGGCTGGGGAGACAGATCAAATCCAGAGATCGTTGGGCGCAGTGCGCTCGTTCTGCGTCTCACCGGTATTCACAACGCCACGCGGCTCGATGAGCATGATCTTCACTTCGCGCGCCGCATACGGCTTATGCTCGACGCCCTTCGGCACGACGCCGAACTCGCCCGCGCGCAGAACCATCGCGCCGTCGCGAAAGTCGATGCGCAATTCGCCTTCGAGCACGATGAAGGTCTCGTCGGTGTCCGCGTGACGATGCCAGATGAAATCGCCTTCGAGACGCGCGACCTTGAACTGATAGTCGTTCATTTCGGCGATCACGCGCTGCTGCCAGAAGCCGTCGATCTTGCGCGCCTTGTCGAGCGGGTCGATCGCGACGCGCTGGCCGCGAGAGCTTTCGATGGATGTCATGACTGGGCCCCGTATCCGTGACGTTGACGAAGCCAGACTAACGCTCACGCGCGGCGTGCGTCTTGAACGATCGTGCAGACGCTCAGCCCGATGCGACGCCGCTCGCGATCGTCCGCCAGCGCGCGGGCGGAATGCCGAACGCACGCGTGAACTGACGCGTCATGTGACTCTGATCGGCGAAGCCCGCGTGCGCGGCGATATCCGCGAGCGGCGCGCCGGTCAGCATGAGGCGGCGGGCCAGATCGAGGCGGCGCATCGTCAGATAGCGATACGGACTCGTGCCGTAGAACTTGCGGAAATCACGCGACAGCCCGAAGCGGTCGCGCCCTGTCACACGCTCGAGTTCGTCCAGCGTGATGATGCGATCGCAGTTCGCATGCAGATAGGCATGGGCGCGCGCGGCGCTCGTGTAATCGCCGTTATCGGAGACCGTTGGCGCGCCGGCCGCTTGCGCGAGCGCAAGCGCCAGTTCGGTCAGCACATCGTGCTGTTCGAGCGGCTCGAACGGCGGCTGCGCCCCTTCGGTGCGCTGCAGCAGGGCTTCCGTCGCGCGTGAGACGCGTACATCCGTCGTCACGCCGCCTTCGACGAAAGGCAGCGCGCGGCCGCCGAGTATCGCCTGAATCAGCGCGGGATCGACATACAGCATGCGATAGCGGAAACCCTCGCCGGTGCCCGCCTGTCCGTCATGAAGTTCGTCGGGATGCAGGACCATCGTCTGGCCCGGCACGCTTTGACGCAGCCCGCGCCGATAGTTGAAGCTCTGCACGCCCGCGAGCGTGCGGCCGATCGCATAGGTGTCGTGCCGATGCATGCCGTAGGCCTTGCCGCCGAACCAGGCCTCGATGCGTTCGATGCCTTCGGTCGGCGCGGCGCGCAGTACCCAGTCCGGCGCGCTCTGCTTCTTGCACTCGTTCATCGACCACGGCTCCCCGCGCGTTGTCAGCCCTGCGCGTAACGCGCAGCAAGCGCTCCAAGATCCCGCCGAACCCACTGCGCATCCGCGGCGAATTTCTCATCGCTCATGCCGGGCTGGCGAAACAGCGTGAGCGCCACTTCAGCGCCCGCGCCGTTCTGATAGACGCGCAATGGAACATAGACCTCATCACCGTTCGGCAGATACACCCGATGATCCATCACGCCGAACGCGTTGTGCTCCGTGAAGCGGATCGTCACGTCGCCTTCCGGCCCACGGGCGCGCCAATGATCGCCCATGTCTTCGAGCGTCGACTGCGCCAGCCCCGACGCCCACGTCGGAAACACCTCAGGACGCCAGATCGCGTCGTACAGCTCGCGCCAGTCGCGCGCGATCGTCACGGTAATGGTCTGCGTTTCCATCGTCAAACGCGCGTCAGGATTCGATCTTCGACATCACCGCCGTCGCCGGATCATAGCGATAACCCTTCTGCGCGAGCTGTTGCGCCATCTTGTCGCCGATCAGCTTCTGCTGCGCCTCGCGCAGCACGAGTTCGTGGTCCGGCTTCATGCGCTCCAGTTCGACCGCGAGCCTGCGCATCAGCGCGACTTCGCCGGTGCTGCGAGCATCGATGAAAAGGATCTTCTCGTTGGCCACATCGAGCCGCTGACGCAAGTCCTTCGCGTAGGTGACCCATTGCTCGGCGTTGGCGCGAAGTTCGTCGTACGCTTTCGAATGCGACTTGGCCTGCGCCGAAACCTGACGCTGCAACGACGCGAGTTCGGACTCTTCGCCCTGCTCCTTCTCGACGAGACGCTTCGCCAGATCCGTCGCGTTCTTCTCGGCGGACTCGGCGCGCTCGCGCAAAGCGTTGACATCGTTCGATACGCGCGCAAGTTCCGCGCCCTGCTCGGCCTTTTCTTCCATCAACGCGCTGATGCGCTTGCGGGTTTCCTCCAGCTCGCCGCTCACGCGCTCGACGTGATCGCGCTGCGCCACGACTTCCGCGCTGCGCGCAGCCGCGCTTTCACGCTCCGCCGCCAGCGCGGCGCGCACTTCGTTCAACTCGGCTTCCAGCGCGGCGACGCGCGCGAGACTTTCGCTCGCCTGTGCTTCGGCGGCTTGCGCGCGCGCCTGCGCGGCGTTCGCATCCTGCGACGAGCGCTCGACCTGCGCCGACTTGTCATGCGCGATCCGGGTCAGCGCCTCGTGCTCCTGCTGAAACTGATCGCGCTCCTGCGCAACGCGCGCGAGTTCATCGTCCTTGCCCGACAGCAACGCATGCAGATCCGCGTGATCCTGACGCGCCCGATCGCGCTCTTCGGCGATACGCGCGAGGTCCTGGTCCTTGCCGGCGATCAAACCGTGCAATCGCTCGTGCTGCTGTTGCGTCTGATTGCGTTCATCCGCGATACGCGCGAGTTCTTCATCCTTGCCTGCAATCAAACCGTGTAATTGCTCATGCTGCTGGCGCGTCTGATCCCGCTCCTGCGCGATGCGCGCGATCTCTTCGTCCTTCGCGGCCAGCGCCGCGTTCAGCGCATCCTTCGCACGCCGCTCTTCCTCGAGCGACGCCGTCACGGCTTCGCGCTCGGCCTGTTCCGTCGATGCGCGCCGCGCCGCTTCCTCGATCTGCGTCTCGGCGGTCTGCGCGCGCGCCGTGGCCGTCCCAACCTCTTCGCGCAGGAGCGCGGCCGACTCTTCCGACGCCCGCAACGCGCTCAGCATTTCCGCCATCTGCTGACGGTTCTTTTCGGCTTCGCTGCCGGTCTTCTGGAACTCGGCGAGCGCCTCGTCGCGCTCCGCGAGCGCCGTCGAAAGCCGCTGGTTCACCACGGAGAGGCGCTGGCCGGCGAGTCGTTCGGTGTCGTCGCGGGAAACCGTCCAGAGTCGCCGCGCGACGTTCACGAGCGTCTCGGCCAGGTCGTCGGGAAGTCCGGTCAGGGCCTGCTGCTGCGGCACGCCCGGCGAACGCGCCTCGCGCCAGCGCTGCAGGCCGGCCGCGATGGCGAGGAGCGAACCGCCGCCGGCCGCCTCCCAAACAGTCAGTGGGGAGACCTTGCGGCCTTCTTCGGTCAGGCGATCGGCGATCGACGCGATCTGCTCGACAGTGATGATGTCTACGTCTGTGGGCATAAGCGCCTCGAAAATCAGTGGCGTCGCACTCAAAAAACTGCGATACGTTGTTACATTCGGCTCAATCCGCGCGGGGCGGACAGGGATGATACCCATTTTCCGCGCCCTTCCCTTTGGCCGGATGTCACATCCGGTCAAAAAATGAGATTTTCCCGCAAGAGTGTATCGCCTGCATGGCGATAAGTTCGAAGGGTAATACGCTATTCACAGAAACGTATCAAGCCCGGACGGTCGATCCGTCCGGGCTTGCGAAGATGGCTGAACCCGCGCGCTTACGGCTTCGCGAAAACCGGTCCGAGACCGATGACGTCCGCGTCCGTCGAGCGCGCACCCGACGCGACGCTGCCGCCCGCCGGCGCGCCGTACGCCGTCAGGCCGTGGGCCGCATCGACACGCGCCTGCGCGGCCTGGATGTTGCGCGGGTATTGCGTCTGGTCGCTCGCGGGGTTGTAGCCCGCCTTTTGCAGTTCGACGAGTTGCGCGCGCACCTCGGCACGGGTAATCGGCTGGTTCGACTGCGCGAACGAAAGAGCCGGAATGGCGACAGCGGCAGCGACGATCAGCGATTGAATGACTTTCATGATTTACCTCCAGAGATTGTGATGGAAGGCCGTCTTGCCGATCCGCCGTGTGTTTCGGATCGTCCGGCTTGAAAGTATTAGAACCGCCGGACGTATCCGGCATGTTTCGCGAAACGGGCGTTATGAAACGCCGTATGTCGGCATTCGCCGCAGATACAGTGCGATACAAAGACGCCGCCCGGCCCCGCGCGCCGTCTACAATCGGCGTGTCCGTATCGCGACGGGAAACAATCGAGACCATCGACGGAGGAGACCCATGCAGACCCCGCGCCCTTCGCTGAACGCCCTGCGCGCGTTCGAGGCCGTGGCGCGCCTGCGCAGCATGACGCTCGCCGCGCAGGAACTGTGCGTCACGCACGGCGCGATCAGCCGGCAGGTGAAGGCGCTGGAGGACACGCTCGGCCTCACGCTGCTGGTACGCTCGGCGCAGTCGTCGGACCCGACGCCCGAAGGCAGGCGCCTCGCCGAAGGCCTCACGACGGCGTTCAACCTCATCGACGCGAGCATCGAGCAGCTCAAGCCCGAGCCGCTCACGCTGTCGTGCTCCGCGACCATCATGATGAACTGGCTGATTCCGCGTATCGCCGGCTTTCACCGGCGCTTTCCGCAGACCGAGCTGAAGTTCAACATGAACTACGACCAGATCGATTTCGTGCGCGACAAGATCAGCGTTGCGATCCGCGCGAGCACGATCGAGCCGCCGAAGGACGCGCTCACGCGCACGCTCATCGACGAATGGATCGGGCCGGTGTGCTCGCCCGATTACGCGCAGTCGATCGGCCTCGCGACGCCCGCCGATCTCGCGCGCGCGAAGCTGCTTGCCACGCGCACGCGTCCCGAGGCGTGGGCGGACTGGTATCGCGCGACCGACATCGCGCCCGTTGCCGGCGCGAGCGCGGATGCCTACGAGCACTTTTATCTGCTGATCCAGGCCGCCGTGTGCGGGCTCGGCGTCGCACTCGTGCCGCAGATGCTGGTGATGAACGACCTCGTCTCCGGCAAGCTCGTCGCGCCGTTCGGCTTCGCGCCGGGGCCGCGCCAGCTCGTGCTGTGGGTCGCGCCGCATCTGCGCGCGCACGCCGACGTCGCGCAGCTTGAGCGCTGGCTGATCGAGGAAATGAACGAGAGCCTGAAGGAGATGACCGCGTTCCTGCGCTCGCGCGAGAACGCTGCGCTCAGGACGTGATGAGCGTGCCGTACAGCGCGCTCGCGCGCGACAGATGCGCGTGCATCGCGGCGGCTGCCGCGTCGCCGTCGCGCGACGCGATCGCTTCGACGATGCGTTCGTGCTCCGCGAGCGTCAACGATTCGGCGCCGGGCGCGCGCACCATCGGCCGATAGTATTCGGACGCCCAGTTGAAGATGGATTCGACGATCGACGGATAGATCGGATTGCCCGTGACATGCGCGATCTCGCGATGAAACGCCATATCGCAGGCGAGGAATTCGTCGCGATCATCGACCGCCGCGCGCTGCGCCTCGACCCGCTGCACAAGCCGCGCGATGTCCTCGTCCGACGCCTTCTCCGCCGCCATGCGCGCCGTGCCGGTTTCGAGAAAGAGCCGCGCCGCTTTCAGATGTTCGAGCATGTCCGGTTGCGTGCGCAGCAGATGCATCGTGCCGATGGCGATCTGTGCGATGAGGCTCTGCGCGGTCGGCACGACCACGCGCGCGCGCTCGCCATGCGCGATCTCGACGATGCCGGAGCGCTCCAGCGTCTGCAAGGCCTCGCGGATCGCGGGACGTCCCACGCCATAGGTTTCCATCAACTCGCGCTCGGACGGAAGCTGCGCGCCGGGCGCGATCTCGCCCGAGCGGATGCGCTCCATCAACCGGTCCAGTACGTCCTGATACAGCTTGCGCCGCTGAATGATGTCCGCCATCGGAATTGCCCGTCTTCGATGATTCTTCGCGCCGACCTTATCACGAAGAAGCCGCTCGCGAAGCGCCGTTGCGCACGTTGCCGAAGAAAGACACGCCGCCGATCTGCCCGCCTTTCAGCACGATTTCGAGGCCGTCGCGCGCGGGATCGTCGGACCATGCGCGGCACAGCGGCGCGCCCGGGGCCATGCCCGCCGCGACGCTCAATGCGCCGATGCCCAGCGTGCTCGCCACTTCGCCCGAGCTGTCGCCGCCAGCAACGACGACGCGTCGCAACGGCGCGCGATCGAGCAACCGGCGCATGACGTCGGCAAGCGCTTCGCCGACGCGGCGCGCGGCTTCGGCGCGGCTCAGGCCGGCGTCCGATGCGATGTCGTCGAAAGCGAGCACGGCGGGATCGTCCGGGCCTTCGGCGCTGAACACGAGCGGGCTGCGGCGCTCGCTCACGGCTTGCGCCGCGACGCCGACCACGCGTTCGATCTCGGCTTCGCGCGAACGCGCGTCAAGCGCGCGGCGCAGTTCAAGCCGCTCGACGCGAAAGCCGTTGTCGCGCGCCCAGCGAATCTGCCCGGCCGTCACCGGCGAGCAGCTTCCGCTGACGGCGGCGATCACATCGACGGCGGATGCGCCGGGCAGTTCGGGCGTCTGCGGCACGAGGCCTTGCGAGCGCCAATGCGCCGCGAGCGCATATTGCAATCCCGACGACGACGCCGTGAACACGCCCTCGCCGCGCCCTTCCCAGACGAGCTTGCCAGCGGCGGCGAGCGTCTCTTCGTCGAGCACGTCGATCATGACGATGGGCGCATCGTCATTCGTCAGCGCGTTCAGGCGTTCGCGAACATCGGGCGAACGCAGCCGCACGAAATCGATCAGTTCGATGCGCCGCTGCGTTTGCTGCCGCAAATGCACGCGCAAGTCCGCTTCGTTCATCGGCGTGACGGGATGACGCGACATCGTCGGATGACGGTCGAGCCGATAGCCTTCGCCATCCACCGCCGCGAACAGATTGCCGAACGCCTGATAGCGCTTCAGACGCGGCGCGCCGACGATCATCGGCGACCACTTGCCGCGCATCCGCGTGACGCCGATATCGATCGCGCGGCCGATCGAGCCAGTGTGCGGCGATGAATCGAAAGTCGAGCAGACCTTGTATTGCAGGATCGGCGCGCCCAGTGCCGCGAGGCTCGCGAAAGCGCGCGGCAATTCGTCGTCCATCCATTGCGGACTGCGCCCGCGCGACGATCCCGCCAGCCCGACGCAGCGCACGTCGGGAAAGCGCGCGAGCAGCTCGGGCGTCGGCGCTTGCAGACAGAGCAGCGTCGGGACGCCGGCGGCGCTCAGCGCTTCCATCGCGTCGGTGGAACCCGTGAAGTCGTCGCCGTAATACGCGAGCAGCAGGCCATCGGGCCATTGCGTGCTCATTTCCAGAACTCCAGTGCGGCCTTCAATGCCGGATTGCGCTCGGCATGACGCGCGAGCGGCACGCCTTCGATCGCCGCGACCCACGCCTCGCGCAACGCCTCGACGCCCGCCGCCACGCCGCCCGGATGACCGAAGATGCCGCCGCCCGCCGTGTGGATCAAATCCGCGCAGCCGATCGCCGCATACGTATCGGCCGCCTGCAAACCGGTCTGGCCCGAACTGAAGACGGGCATCGCGGTCAGCGGCGCTTCGTCCATCACCGGCGACAAGACCGCGCGCGCCGCCGCGATCACGCTTTCATCCGACTCGCTGAACTTGTTGCGCAAGCCGTTCACGTGCAGATGGTCCGCGCCCGCGAGACGCCACAGCATCTGCCACGGCGCGTAGTCCCAGCCGAGCGCTTCGGCGCGCGTCAGATAGCCCCAGCCCGCGCGATGCGCGTGAATCGGCAACTGACTGTGCTTGCGCAACTCGGTCATGCCGACGAGACCGATCGAATTGAGCACCGCCATCACGCACGTGCCGCCCTGTTCGAGCACGAGATCGTGACGACGCTTCATCTGGTCGAGATCGCCGGTCACGTTGAACGCGACCATCACCTTCTTGCCGGTGCGCTCGGCGTGATCGTTCACGACGCGCATCACCGCGCGCACGCGTTCATCGAACGGGCAATGCGAGCCGTCGGCCTGTAGTTCGTCATCCTTGATGAAATCGATGCCGCCCGCGACCAGCGCCTTCACCTGCTCCGCGGTTTCCTCGGGCGAGAGCCCGACGCTCGGCTTGATGATCGTGCCGATGAGCGGCCCGTGTGTCACGCCCGACAGCTTGCGGGTGCCCTCGATGCCGAACGCCGGACCCGGATACGCCGCCGCGAACGATGCGGGCAGGCGCAAGCCGGTGAGACGCAAGCCCGACACCTGCCGCAGCTCGAACAGATTGCCCGCGATGGTCGACATCAGGTTCGGCAGCGATGCGCCGAAGTTTTCGATCGGCCATGACAGCTCCAGCACGCACTGCGTGTAGCGCGCCGATGCCGCGCCGCCCGGCAGACTCGGCGTCTCGCTGTGTCCCAGCACGTCGAGCCGTTCGACGCGCGCGCCCGAACGCGCCTTCAGCTCGGGCGTCTCGTTGGGCAGCGCGATGAAGGTGCCGCTCGATTGCTCGCCCGCGATCGTCTCGGCGGCAATGCGCGGGTCGACGCCGGTTTCGAGCCAGTAAGTGGCGTGGATGCGTTCGGTCACGGTCAGTTCCTCGTTTCAGGTAATACGGCGGATGCTTTCCGCGATCTCCTCGCGGTCGAACACGTTCTTCCAGTCGTCGCGCATCAGACGCGGCTTGCCGAACTCGATCGCCTTGTTGCACGCATCGGAGAACGCGCCGGGAATCTCGTTGAAGATCACCGCGCCGAGAATGTTCATGTGGCCGAGCAGAAAGTCGCGCGCGGCCTGCTCGGGCACGCCGCGCTTGATGGTTTCATCCATCGCCTCGCGCATCACGTAGAGCAGCGTCGCGCAGATCGTTTCCGACAGACCCGGCTCCAGGATCGCCATCTGATCGACGGTCAGGCGATACGAACGCAGGATCGGCGCATAGATCACCTTCGCGACGGCCTCGCCGAGATCGAACGCTTCCTCCGGCCCTTGCATCAGCGCGCTGACGATCGACTGCTTCGCATGCGCGCCGCCGAAGTGGTCGTGCACTGACTTTTCGTCGAGGTCGTAGTTGAAGATGATCGGATGGCACGGATGCGCGACGAAGTACGTCAGGTCCTTGCGGTCCGGAAGGTGGCCGGCGAACGGCGCGGCGGCGTCGAGCGTCATGACCATCGTGCCGGGCGTAAGCTTCGGCGCGATCTCGTGCGAGAGCTTGCCGATCAGCGTATCGGGCACGGCCAGGATCACCACGTGCGCGCCGTCGAGCGCGGCATCGGCGGACACGCATTCGATGCCGAGTTCATCCTTCAGGCGCTTCTGTCCGGCCGCGCCCGGTTCGACGTGCGCGACGCGATAGTCCGACTTCAGCAGATTGCTGGAGAGGCGCACGCCCATCTTGCCGCCAGCTCCGAACAACGCGATCTTTTCCTTCATGTCGATATCTCCAATGTGTTTAATGTGCGTTAGCGGCGACCGCTTCCGGCGTCCGCTCCTGGCTCGTGCGTCCGATGGCGAAAGCCAGCGCGGCGGACATGAGCATCATGGCGCCGACGATCAGCATCGGCAGTTGGTAAGAGCCCGTCGCGTCCTTCGCCATACCGGTGATGTACGGCGCGACGAAGCCCGCGAGATTGCCCACGGTGTTGATGAGCGCGATGCCCGCCGCGGCGGCTGCGCCCGACAGGAAACGCGCGGGCAGCGCCCAGAAGTTCGGCAGCGCGGAGAAGATCGCGCAGGCCGTCACGGTGATCACGGCGATGGTCGCGGCGGGCGAGTTCATCTGCATGGCGAGCGGCACGCTCAACGCGCCGACGAGCGCCGGCACGCCGATATGCCACGAGCGCACGCCGCGTTTGGTCGCGTCACGGCTCCACAGGAACAGCGCGAACGCGGCGGGCAGATACGGAACCGCCGTGATCAGGCCTTTCTGGAACACGTTGAAGTGCGTGCCGAAGCGCGCCTCGAAGCCGCCGATGATCGTCGGCAGGAAGAACGCCAGCGCATAGAGACCGTAGATCAGGCCGAAGTACATCAGCGCGAACAGCCACACGCGTCCGCTCATCAGCGCGGCCATCGGACTGCCGTGGCCTTTGGCCGATGCGCCCTTCGCGCGCTCTTCCTCGTCCAGACGCGTGACGAGCCAGTCGCGCTCGGCCGTCGTGAGCCACTTCGCGTCGGCGGGTCTGTCGGTCAGATAGAACCACGCGATCACGCCGACGAGAATCGCCGGAATCGCGACGCCGAAGAACATGATGCGCCAGCCGGCGAGATCGAACAGCCCGTTGGCCTGGATCAGCAGCGCGGCGAGCGGCGCGCCGATGACGATCGTGAGCGGCTGCGCGAGATAGAACAGCGCGAGGATATGGCTGCGATGCTTCGCCGGCACCCACATGCTGAGGAACAGGATCGCGCCGGGGAAGAAACCGGCTTCAGCGACGCCCAGCAGAAAGCGCAGCGTATACAGCCCGTTGATGCTGCTGACCCACGTGAACAGCAGCGCGACGACGCCCCACGTGACCATGATGCGCGCGAGCCAGCGGCGCGCGCCGAACTTGTGCAGCGCGAGATTGCTGGGAATCTCCAGCACGATATAGCCGATGAAGAACACGCCCGCCGCGAACCCGAATTGCGCGGCGGTGAGACCGAGATCCTCGGTCATCCCGTTCGGGCCGGCGAAGGATATCGCGGTCCGGTCGAGAAAGTTGATGAAGAACATCAGCGCGACGAACGGCACGAGCCGCCACGACACTTTTCTGATCGCCGATTGCTCGACGGACTGCGTTTCTGCAACGTTCATGTCTCCTCCAGACGTAGCGCACGGATGTGGTCAACTGGTGTGATGAGTAGACCACTGCTGGAGGGGTGGTAAATATAGGTGGAAACGCCGAAAGGCCTCGATTTTTTCTCACATCTGGGTGCGTTAAGGTCACCGCCGTCGCCCAGAATTAAGCTGATCCTATTGCAGAAAACTCACATCGATCGCGGTGACGTTCTGGAGCGCTCACATTGACGCCGTCCGCCAACATCTGTATAGTGCAGCTATACACTATACAACTACTATCAGTGCCCATTGGAGTAATGCAAATGACTTATCTTTTCAGGCATTGGGAGGACCATGATCAAGTCATGGCGACACAAAGGGCTCGAGGAATTTTTCATTCGAGGAAGTAAGGCAGGCATCAGGCCGGATCACGCGTCGAAACTTAGACGTCAACTGGCTCAACTCGATGTCGCCCAGTCTGCGCAGGACATGAACGTTCCAGGCTGGAGACTGCACGGACTGGGCGGCAATCTGGCCGGTCACTTTTCCGTGAGCGTAAACGGAAACTGGCGGATGACGTTCAGGTTCGAGGGCACCGACGCCGTCCTGGTGGATTACCAGGACTATCACTGAGGTTCGGAATATGACTCAAATGTTCAACCCGCCGCACCCGGGTGAAACGCTTCGGGAAGACGTCCTTCCCGAGCTTGGTTTAACGGTTACTCAAGCGGCTGAGCAACTCGGCGTTACGCGCGTGGCGTTGTCGCGCGTGCTGAACGAGCGCGCCGGCGTCTCGCCCGAAATGGCACTTCGGATCGAGGGCTGGCTCGGCGTGGAGAATGGCGGACGTGCGGATCTGTGGCTGGCCCGGCAGGCAACCTACGATTTGTGGCAGGCGCGATCGAAAGGCATGCCGAAGGTCGAGCGCGCACATCTCTAAGTTATCTGTCGAAGACTCAACGGCCGCTGGGAGACGCAGACGCTGCTATTCCCTTTGCCTGAACTCAGCGGCCTCCCGCGTGACGCCCTCGCATTCCGACGCAAAACTCATCCACATATCGCCGAAATCCCGCTCCAGAAGCTTGCAGTGGATCTGATAGAGCATCGAATTGCGTAGCCGCTGCATGTCCCGCTCATCGTAGGAGCACAGCAGGCTATGCAGTTTCACCTCGATGTCCCGATACGCCTGCGCATCGGGGCAGGCATCGACTTTCATTGCGATGAAATCAGCCGGGTAAGCGTCGATGAATTCCGCGACATCCGGATAGCGCTTCCGATCGTCGAATCGGGATACGTTATCCAGTTCATTGAAGAAGTGATATTCGACGAACGGCTGGTCATACGTGTTGTACTTCCATCGGCCGGGCTCGATCCCGAAGCACACGCACAGCATTCTTCCGGCGATCTCGTGTGTGTCGCCGTCCTTGAGTTCGTCGATCAGCTTCTCGCGAAAGCCATTCCGATAACCGAGCGTGACCAGATTCGCATGTTCGAGCTCGCGTTCGATTTCTGTCGGGAATTCGTTGGCCTGTTCTTCGTCGAGCCGCTTCGCTTCGAGAAGATCCTGCAATGCTTCGAAGTGCCGGATTCGCTTGCCGAAAAGATTCGCCCGGTTGATGTAAGGCGCCGGATTCACGCTTGCCTCGATGGAACGCGTGTAGCAATCGATCGCTTCCGTGGACCGGAATTGCAGCGCATGGCGCATTCCCTGTTCGAAAAGCGCCTTGCCGCGCTTGTGTGCATCGTCGTGGCCGGCTTTCTCTTCCGATGCATCGTTCGCTGCATGAAGGTGTGCGCGCGCGAAATCTTTCGTGAAATCGGCAGCGCCCACGATCTGCGCGGAACGGCTGAAGCCTTCCTTTTCAAAGCTGGCGGCTGCGGTCATCACTGCGTTGGCCACGTTCTGCTGCGAAAACCACGCCTTCGCCTGTTCCGCCGACATGCCCGCATCGACGGCCGCCTTGGTCGTCTCGACCACGAGTTGCTTCTGAAACGCCGGGTTGAGAATCGATGTCGGCAACGTGGCACTGCCCGCCTGCGCGGCCGCGCGGGCGCTGGCTTGCGCGTCCAGATAGGCGGCGCGGGTTTTCGCCGCCTTGCCTCGCAGATAACCGCGACCGAGCAGGATGGCGACGTAGGCGATCAGGGACAGGCCGGTCGTCGGCCAGGCGAGGAACAGGGCCACGAGAAAAAGCAACGCCATGAAAGAGCGAACTCCGTTTGCACCAAGAAGACCGGCCGCGCGTGGCCGGTCAGACGTGAATATCCGTACACGTCGATATCGGCATGTCGGCGGATATCTTTAGATTCATCGTGAAACTCGATTCACAACTATCAATAATATATTTTTCATAGATTTAATCGAATGCCTATATTGCGTAATTAGATTATCGGTACCAACGACGACGCCTCTAAGTTGGCGTCGTCAAGGCTTCGCGCGCATTTCAGGCTGGAAAGTCAGTTGAAATTTCCGTATGGAATTTAAAAGCAATCCATTCGAATAGACGAAATTTCCGGGGACGCGTAGATGATCGCTGAATTGTTCAGGTCTCAGCCGGAAATTGCGTTGTTCGCGAGTCTTGCATTTGGATATCTGATTGGCTCTTTCAAGATCGGCCCGATCCAGTTGGGCGGCGTGTGCGGCACGCTCATCGTTTCGCTGCTGCTCGGCCAGACGGGTGCGCGCCTGTCACCCGACCTCAAGAACGTCGCGTTCGCGCTCTTCATCTTCGCGCTCGGCTTCACCGGTGGCCCGCAGTTCTTCGCCAATGTCGGGCGCGGCTGGCGCTACGGGGTTCTGTCTATCGTCGAAATCGTCTCGGTGCTCGTGCTCGTGTTGCTCGCCGTCGCGATGCTGCATCTCGATCCCGGCACGGCAGCGGGGCTGCTGGCAGGCGCGGCGACCGAATCGGCCGTGATCGGCACGGCGTCGGAAGCTGTCTCGAAGCTCGGCTTGCCCGACGCCGACACGCTGCGCCTGCAGGCGAATATCGTCACCGCGTACAGCGTCAGCTATCTGTTCGGGCTTATCACCATCGTGCTCTTCACGAGTCAGTTCGCGGCGCTGCTGATGCGCGTCGATCTGCGCGAAGAAGCCGAGCGCGTGTGGCGCAAGCTCGGCGGCGGCGATTCGCTGGGCGAAGGCGAGCGGCTCGCCGCACCCGCGCTCGTGGGGCGCGCGTTTCGCGTGGGCCGCGCGGCGGGCATCACGGTCGGCGCGTTCGAGGCGCAATACGGCCACAACCTGACCGTCGAGCAGATCGAGCGCGGCGGCGCGCCGCTGGCCGTCGCGCCTGACCTGATGCTCGCGGCTGACGATCTCGTGCTGGTCGGCGGGCGGCGCGAGGCGCTGATCGAGGCAGCGCCGACACTCGGTGAAGAGGTCGCGTCGGGTCATCATTTTTCGACGGCGCTCGCCGACATGGTCGAAGTCGTGCTCACGCGCAAGGACGCCCACGGCGCGACGATCCGTCAGTTGCGCGAGCGCGCGGACCCCGAGCAGGGACGCGGCATCTACATCGCGGCCGTGACGCGGATGGAGAACCGCGTGCCCGCGCTGCCCGGCACCGTGCTCAATCGCGGCGACGTGCTGACGCTGGTCGGCGCGAAGGCCGACGTGATGCGCGGCGCGCAGCGGCTCGGCTATCTGCTGCCGGCCACCTTGAAGACCGACTTCGTGTATCTCGGCCTGGGCGTGCTGGTCGGCATGGCGATCGGCCGGCTGTCGGGCACGTTCGGCGGCGTCACGCTCGCGCTCGGCACGGGCGGCGGATGTCTGCTGTCGGGACTGCTGTTCGGGTGGGCCCGCTCGTTCCATCCGATCGTCGGTTCGCTGCCGCCGGCGGCGGCGCAGATCCTAAAGGACTTCGGGCTCGCGACCTTCATCGCCGCAGTCGGTTTGTCGGCCGGGCCGGATGCGATCAAGCTCGTGCATCAGTACGGCCTCGCGCTGCCGGTCGTCGGCATTCTGATGGTGCTGGTGCCGGGCCTGCTTTCGCTGTGGATCGGCAGGATGTTCCTGAAACTCGATCCGCCGATGCTGCTCGGGGCAATCGCCGGCCAGCAGTGCAGCACGCCCGCGATCAGCGCGCTCGTGGCCGTCACCGGCAATTCGACGCCCGTCATCGGCTACACGATCACCTATGCGCTGTCGAACATTCTGTTGCCGCTGATGGGGCCGGTGGTCGTCGGCCTCGCGGCGCAGTTCCGGGGCTGAAGGGGCGCCATGCGCCAATTGGACACAACCGGCGTCGATCGTCAGGGAGGCGCGGCTTTGCGATTGAGCAAGGAAGACAGCACCACATCGGTGCATAGTACATGTTCGCGTTTTCAATGAGAGGGCACGATGGACTGGATACACAACATCTTTCACAAGTCACCCGAGATAGCGTTGTTCCTGTCGCTGGCCGTGGGGTACTTCATCGGCCAGATCAACTTCGGCAAGTTCCAGCTCGGCGGCGTGGGCGGCTCGCTGCTGGCGGCCGTGGTGATCAGTCAGGCGGGCGTGTCGATCGACAACGGCGTGAAAGCGGTGATGTTCGCCGTCTTCATCTACGCGGTCGGCTACGACTCGGGGCCGGGCTTTTTCAACTCGCTCAACCGCAAGACGCTGCGTGAAATCGCGATGGCGGTGTTTCTGGCCGTATCGGCGCTCGTGACCGTCATCATCTGCGCGAAGATTTTCCATCTGAACAAGGGGCTGGCAGCAGGCCTCGCGGGCGGCGCGCTCACGCAGTCGGCCATCATCGGCACGGCGGGCGATGCCATCGCGCGTCTCGGTCTGCCCGCCGAAGAAGTGAAATCGCTGCAGTCGGACGTCGCCATTGCGTACGCGGTGACCTACGTGTTCGGCTCGCTCGGCGCGATCATCGTGTGCGTGAACATCCTGCCGAAGTTCATGGGACGCGACCTGCGCTCCGCCGCGCTCGATGCCGAAGCGAAGCTCGCGGGCGGCACGCCGTCGCGCGGGCCGGGGCAACTCGCGGCGCTGCCCGAACTGGTCGGGCGGGCGTTCAGGGTCGGACCGGCGGCGGGGCGCAAGGTCTCCGAGATCGAAATGGCGGCGCAAGACTTCGTGTCGGTCGAAAAGATCCGCCGCGCGGGCAAGGAGATCGAGCCGGGGCCGGACGTCGTGCTCGCCGCCGATGACATCGTGCTCGTGGTCGGGCGGCGCGAGGGCATGGTGCCCGTCGCGCCCAGGATCGGCACGGAAATATCGGACGTCACCGATGTCAGCGCGGTCATGCAGACGCGCCAGGCCGTGTTCACCGCGAAAGGCCTGAACCACACGACGATCCAGAAAGTGCGCGAGACCGTCGACCGCGATCTGCGCCACGGCGTCTTCCTCGAGAGCATCACGCGCGTCGGGCAGCCGGTGCCGATCCTGCCCGAAACGCAGCTCGAACACGGCGACGTGCTCACCTACTTCGGCTCCGCGAAAGACACGAAGCGCGCGGTGGAGGCGACGGGCTACGAACTGCCCTATTCGATCAAGACCGACTTCATCTATATGGGCGTCGGCATGGTCGTGGGTTTGTTGATCGGGCTGGTCGTCGTCAATATCGGCGGCGTGCCGCTCACGCTCGGGTCGGGGGGCGGCTGCCTGCTCGCGGGCCTCGTGTTCGGCTGGATGCGCGGCAAGCATCCGATGTACGGCGTGATGCCGCCCGCCGCATCGCGCCTGTTGCAGGACTTCGGGCTGGCGGCGTTCGTCTCGGTGGTCGGTCTGAACTCGGGACTGCAGGCGGTGACGACGATCAAGGAACTCGGCGTCACGATCTTCCTGCTCGGCGTGGTCGTGACGATGCTGCCGCTGCTGCTCACGATGCTGTTCGGCCGCTACGTGCTGAAGTACGACAACGCGGCGATTCTGGCGGGTGCGCTGTCCGGCTC
>Ga0160459_100264_pt1 | contig 25988 bp, 22 predicted proteins | sample HID1973K_E6MG_FD_108208 | JGI IMG/M metagenome (GOLD analysis project Ga0160459, IMG submission 108208) | Enriched mosquito-associated microbial communities from UW Madison campus, WI, USA - HID1973K_E6 MG | ecosystem: Host-associated > Arthropoda: Insects > Digestive system > Unclassified ... | reverse complement strand
TGCGAGCAGCCACAGCGCCGAACCGAGAAACACGATCGGCGCGCAGAACGGCAGCATCGCCGCGACGGCAGTCAGCATACCGAGCAGGGTGGCGTGCGGCACGCCCGTCACTGCATAGGCGATGCCGAGCAGCGCGCCCTCGCCCAGCCCGACCACGACGAGCCCTACCACCGTGCTGCGCACCGATTCCGCCATGCGCCGCACGATCGCCGCGCCGTCCGCGCCGAACGCGCGCCGCGAGCCCGCGAGCAGTTGTTCGCCGAGCCGCGAACCCGCCAGGAACACGAAGAAGAGCGTCATCAGCATGAAGCCGAAGATGACGACGCCGTGCACCACGCGCCCGCCGAAGTGACGCGTCATCGCGACGACCGTCGAGCTGTGCAGGTTCTTCACCGCGGGCGACGCTTCGAGCGGCGTCGCGAGATTCTCCTGCCACCAGCGCGCGACCTGTTGCGAGCCGATCGGCAGATGCTCGATGAACGCGGGCATCGGAATCCCGGTGCGCAGGCTTTCGTGGAACCAGTGGAGCATGTCGTGCGCTTCGGTCACCGTCTGCGCCGCGACGATGAAGAACGGCACCACGAAGAGCAGGCCGATCGCCGCCGTCAGCACGACCGCGAGTACATTGTGATGCCGTCTGAATAGCGGCCGCCGTTCGAGCCAGCCGAACGCGGGCCATAGCGCGATCGCGATCACGCTCGCCCATACGACAGCCGGGATGAACGTGCGCGCCGTGTAGAGCGCGACCAGCACGAGCACCGCATAGAGTGCCGCGGATGCCGTGCGCTGCATCCTGCGCGTGCGCTCGGCGGGGTCCGGTGACGAATGGTCGGGGGGTTGAATCGGCATGAGTACCTTGTGATCGAAGAGTTCGTCTGCATTGTAATCACGCACGAACCATTCCACTCGATCCGCCCAGTCAGGCAACGTTCTTTACAACGATACGTTTCGCGCTCCCTATAATCGAGCATCGGTATCAACGCAGGGATTTGGCAATGAAAGCCACAGGCTTACGGGCAACGAGCGTGGCATGTCTGTCGCTCGCGCTGCTCGCGGGGTGTTCGACCGGACTCAACCGCGCGAAGGAAGATCAACTGAACGCGCACTACGGCATCACGATGCTGCCGGTCAAGGGTGGCGTGGAGATGCGGCTGCCCGAGTCGCCGCTTTTCGATACCGATGCGTCGACCATCCGCACAGGCCATTCGCCGTTGCTCGATCGCGCGGCGCAGGTGTTGAAGCGCAGCATGCGGCCCATCCTGATCGAAGGCCACACCGACAACGAAGGCTCGCTCGCCTATAACCGCGCATTGTCTTCGGCGCGTGCCGAGGCGGTCGCGCAGGCGCTGATCGCGCGCGGCGTGCCCGCCGAGCGCATCACGACCAAAGGCATGGCTTACCTGCGGCCGATCGCCGGCAACGACACGCGCGCGGGGCGCGCATCGAACCGGCGCGTGGAGATTCTGGTGCGCGCCGAGAGCGAAGAAACGCTGCTCGGCGCGCCCGCGAAGATCAAGCGTTAGCCGCCTGTTCAACTTCCAGCACGAGCAACTGCGAGCCGTCGGCGACCTGATCGCCGACTTCGAACAGAATCTCGCCGATCTTGCCCGAAGAAGGCGCCACGATCGTGTGCTCCATCTTCATCGCTTCCATCACCATAAGTGGCGCGCCCTTCTCCACCGACGCGCCCGTCTCCACGAGCACCGCGATCACCTTGCCGGGCATCGGCGCGGTGAGACGGCCTTCGTGCTCGGCATCGCCCGCGTGGGCCATCAGGTTCTGCCACTCGAACTGGAACGCCGCGCCTTCGTGGAAGACGTGGAAGACGTCGCCATCGGTGAAGACATGGCCTTTGATCAGCGCATCGTCGAGCTGGACCGTGAATGACGTCGCACCGCTGTGCGACCAGTCGAAGCGCGCGCTCTTGTCGTTCAGCGTGAGACGCTTTTCGCCGTTCTTCGTGAACACGACCTTCAGCGTTTCGTCCGTATCGAGCGCACGCCAGTTCAAATCCTGGCTATAGCCGCCCGCCATGCGCCAGTGCGACAAAGCATCCCACGGCGAATGGCCATGCGCTTCCCCGCCCTCGCGCGTGAGCAACGCCGCGCACGCAAGCGCAAGCCCCTTGTTGCGCGACACGTGGGTCGGCGCAAACAGCGCGTCGTGATGACGCTCGATCAGGCCGGTGTCGAGATCGCCCGCGCTGAACGGCTCGCTCTTCACGATCCGTTGCAGGAACTCCACGTTGGTGGACAGCCCCACGATCTCGCATTCCGCCAGCGCCCGCGCCATGCGCGCCAGCGCATCGCGGCGATCGTTGCCGTGCACGATCAGCTTCGCGATCATCGGATCGTAGAACGGCGTGATCGCGTCGCCCTGACGCACGCCGCTGTCGACGCGCACATCGCCGTCGATCGAAAACTCCACCGCTTCCGGCATGCGTACGTGCTTGAGCGTGCCCGTCGATGGCAGGAAGCCGCGCGACGGGTTCTCCGCATAGATGCGCGCTTCGATCGCGTGGCCGTTGACCTTCAGCTCGTCCTGCTTCAGCGGCAACGGTTCGCCCGCCGCCACGCGCAATTGCCATTCGACGAGATCGAGTCCCGTGACCATCTCCGTCACCGGATGCTCGACCTGCAGGCGCGTGTTCATCTCCATGAAGTAGAACTGGCCGTCCTGCGTCATGATGAATTCGACCGTGCCCGCGCCGACGTAATTCACCGCGCGCGCGGCGGCCACCGCCGCTTCACCCATCGCGCGGCGGGTTTCATCGTGAAGACCGGGCGCGGGCGCTTCTTCGAGCACCTTCTGATGGCGGCGCTGCACCGAGCAGTCGCGATCGAACAGATAGACCGCGTTGCCGTGTTTGTCGGCGAATACCTGCACTTCGACGTGACGCGGGCGCAGCAGATACTTCTCGATGAGCACGCGATCGTTGCCGAAACTCGACGCCGCCTCGCGCTTGCACGACGCGAGCGCCGCCGCGAAATCCTCGCTCTTCTCGACGACGCGCATGCCCTTGCCGCCGCCGCCTGCGCTCGCTTTCAACAGCACCGGATAGCCGATGCGGTCCGCCTCGCGATGCAGCAGCGCAGGGTCCTGATCGTCGCCGTGATAACCCGGCACGAGCGGCACGGACGCGGACTGCATCAACGCCTTGGCGGCCGCCTTGGAGCCCATCGCGCTGATCGCCTCGACCGGAGGGCCGATGAAAACCAGCCCTGCCTTCTCGCACGCATTCGCAAATGCTTCGTTCTCCGACAGAAACCCGTAACCCGGATGAATCGCCTGCGCGCCGGTCTTCTTCGCCGCGTCGACGATGCGCTCGATGCGCAGATAACTCTCCGATGCAGCCGAGCCGCCGACATGCACCGCCTCGTCGCAGACATCGACGTGCTTGGCTTTCGCATCGGCATCGGAATACACGGCGACGCTGCCGACATTCAGGCGCTTCGCCGTCGCCGCGACGCGGCACGCGATCTCGCCGCGATTCGCTATAAGTATTTTGTTGAACATGGCATTACGTCCGTGGGTCACATGCGGAACACGCCGAAGCGCGTGTCTTCGATGGGTGCGTTCAATGTCGCGGCGAGGCCGAGACCGAGCACGTCGCGTGTCTGCGCGGGGTCGATCACGCCGTCATCCCACAGACGCGCGCTCGCGTAGTAAGGATGCCCTTGCGCCTCGTATTGATCGCGGATCGGCGCCTTGAACGCTTCCTCTTCTTCCTTCGACCACGTGCCGCCCTTCTTCTCGATGCCGTCGCGCCGCACCGTCGCGAGCACGGATGCCGCCTGCTCGCCGCCCATCACCGAGATGCGCGCGTTCGGCCACATCCACAGGAAGCGCGGCGAATACGCGCGGCCGCACATGCCGTAGTTGCCTGCGCCGAACGAGCCGCCGATGATCACCGTGAACTTCGGCACCTTCGCGGTCGCAACGGCCGTCACCATCTTCGCGCCATTGCGCGCGATGCCTTCGTTTTCGTACTTGCGGCCGACCATGAAGCCCGTGATGTTCTGCAGGAACACCAGCGGAATCTTGCGTTGCGCGCACAGTTCGATGAAATGCGCGCCCTTGAGCGCCGACTCGCTGAACAGAATGCCGTTGTTCGCGACGATGCCGACCGGATGCCCCCAGATATGCGCAAAGCCGCAGACGAGCGTGGTGCCGTAGCGCGCCTTGAACTCGTCGAAAGCGGAATCGTCGACGATGCGCGCGATCACTTCGCGCACGTCGAAGGGCTTGCGCGTATCGACGGGAATCACGCCGTAGACGCTCTGCGGGTCGTAGCGCGGCGGCAGCGGCTCTTTCAATGCGAGCGTCGGCGTCTTCACGCGATTCAGATTACCGACGATGCTGCGCGCAATTCCGAGCGCGTGCGCGTCGTTCTGCGCGAGATGATCGACGACGCCGGACAGACGCGTATGCACGTCGCCGCCGCCGAGATCTTCGGCGCTGACTTCTTCGCCCGTCGCGGCCTTGACCAGCGGCGGGCCGCCCAGAAAGATCGTGCCTTGATTCTTCACGATGATCGATTCATCGCTCATCGCGGGCACGTATGCGCCGCCCGCGGTGCACGAGCCCATCACCACCGCGATCTGCGCGATGCCCTGCGCCGAAAGATTCGCCTGGTTGTAGAAGATGCGGCCGAAGTGATCGCGGTCGGGAAACACGTCGTCCTGATTCGGCAGGTTGGCGCCGCCCGAATCGACGAGATACACGCACGGCAGGCGGTTCTGCTCGGCGATTTCCTGCGCGCGCAAATGCTTCTTCACGGTGACGGGATAGTACGTGCCGCCCTTGACGGTCGCGTCGTTGCACACCACGACGCACTCCTGCCCCGCGATGCGCCCGATGCCCGTGATGATGCCCGCGCCCGGCGCGTCGTCGTTGTACATGCCGTACGCGGCGAGTTGCGAGAGTTCGAGAAACGGCGTGCCCGGATCGAGCAGTTGCGCGATGCGATCACGCGGCAACAGCTTGTTGCGCGACACGTGCCGATCGCGCGCGGCCTGTCCGCCGCCTTCCGCGATCTTCGCGATTTTCTCTTTGAGGTCCGCGACGAGCGCGTCGAGCGCAGCCACGTTGGTGCGGAATTCCTCGCCGCGCGGATTCAGTTTCGATTCGATGATCGCCATGTCGCGCGCCCTCAAGCCGTCTCGGCAAACAGTTCGCGACCGATCAGCATGCGGCGGATCTCGCTCGTGCCCGCGCCGATCTCATAGAGCTTCGCGTCGCGCCACAGACGGCCGACCGGATACTCGTTGATGTAGCCATTGCCGCCGAGAATCTGAATCGCTTCGCCCGCCATCCACGTCGCCTTTTCGGCGGTGTAGAGAATGACGCCCGCGCAGTCCTTGCGCACCTGACGCACGTGGCCCGAGCCGAGCGTGTCGAGCTGGCGGCCGACCGCGTAGAGATACGCGCGGCAGGCTTGCAGCGTCGAGTACATGTCGGCGACCTTGCCCTGAATCAGCTGGAACTCGCCGATCGCCTGGCCGAACTGCTTGCGGTCGTGGATATACGGCACGACCGCGTCCATGCACGCGAGCATGATGCCGGTCGGGCCGCCCGCGAGCACGGCGCGCTCGTAGTCGAGGCCGCTCATCAGCACCTTCGTGCCGCCATTCAGTTGACCGAGGATGTTCTCTTTCGGCACTTCGACGTTCTCGAACACGAGTTCACCGGTATGCGAGCCGCGCATGCCGAGCTTGTCGAGCTTCTGGGCGACGGAAAAGCCCTTCATGCCCTTCTCGACGATGAACGCCGTGATGCCGCGCGGGCCGGCTTCGATGTCCGTCTTCGCGTACACGACAAGCGTGTCGCAGTCCGGGCCGTTGGTGATCCACATCTTCGTGCCGTTGAGCACGTAGTGATCGCCCTTTTCCTCGGCGCGCAGCTTCATGCTGACGACGTCGGAACCCGCGTTCGGCTCGCTCATCGCGAGCGCGCCGATGTGCTCGCCCGACACCAGCTTCGGCAGATACTTCTGCTTTTGCGCTTCCGTGCCGTTGCGATGAATCTGGTTCACGCACAGATTCGAATGCGCGCCATACGACAGACCCACCGACGCCGACGCGCGCGAGATCTCTTCCATTGCGACCATGTGCGCGGTGTAGCCCATGTTCGCGCCGCCGTATTCCTCGGAGACCGTCATGCCGAGCACGCCGAGGTCGCCGAACTTCTTCCAGAGGTCCATCGGGAACTGGTCGGAGTGGTCGATTTCGCCCGCGCGCGGCGCGATTTCCTTCGCTGCGAAATTGGCGAGCGAGTCGCGCAGCATGTCGATGTCTTCGCCCAACGCGAAATTCAGGCCGGGTACGGTGCTCATGGGGTCGTCTCCTCCAAATGCGATGTTTTCGGTGCGCCCTGAAATTTGAGTTTCACTCACACAGGGCAACAAACCATGGGATGGGGCAATTTCACGCTCAAATCGCCTAGCCGTCAATAGATTTTTGAGCTACGCTCACATTTAGTTCAAACGCTCATCGCCACGCCCTTGCCCATGTCGACGCAAACCACCGCCACCGGCCGCCGCGCGCCCGCCGGGGTCAAATCGCAGCAGCGCGTGAAAGACATCCTGCAGGCGGGCCGCGACGTCTTCGCCGAAAAGGGCTACGACGCCGCGACGAGCGCCGAGATCGCGCAGCGCGCGGGCATTTCGGAAGCGACCGTATTCAGCTATTTCAGCGGCAAGCGCGAGTTGTGCGCGCGCGTGATCGCGGACTGGTATGACGAAATCATCAATGCGTTCGAAACCGGCCTTCCGCGTGACGGCACCGTGAGACAGCAGTTCGCGTTCATCGTCCGGACGCACATGCGGCTGATGCTGATGAACGGCACCGGGCTTTGCGCGCTGGTGCTGTCGGAGGGGCGCACGAAGCAGCACGATCTGTCGGATACGTTGACCGAGTTGCAGCGCCGCTATACCGCCCCGCTGATGGACGTGCTCGCGCGCGGCCAGGCGCTCGGACACGTGCGCAACGATGTGCCGCTGCGCCTTTTGCGCTCGCTCGTCTTCGGTCCGATGGAACACGTCCTGTGGGACGCGACACTCGCGAAACGCCGCCTGAGTCAGACTCAGATCGAGACGACGGCGAATGAACTGGTGGAAGTGTTGTGGACGGCGCTGCAACCGCCGAACGCGCAACTGGCGGCGCTTGCGCAGTTCCGGCAGGACGTCGAGGAAGCGTCACGGCGGTTCGACGCGGCGTCGAAACCGGCGGAGTGAGTGCGGCTTATTTCCTGATGAAGCGCAGCGCGAGGCGCGCGAGTTTCGGCACGGTCACCGGACGCAAGAGGCGCGCATCGTAGCCGCCCATGCGGCGGTCGTCTTCGGCGAGACACAATTCGATCAATGAGCGAACCGATACCTCGCCCGCCACCGAATCGCTGACGTTCGCGGGAAAATTGGCGTCCTGCGCGGCGCCGCTCTTGTCGAAGCCGCGCGCCAGCGAGATGCGATCGCGGATCAGCGAGAACCACACGCTCGCGGTCTTCGCCAGAAACCACGGCTTGCGATACCACGGCAGGTTGCGCCGATACCACGCGACCCAGTTCGCGAAGAAAAGAATGTGGCGCGCTTCTTCCTGAATCACTGGCTCGAAGGTTTCGACAAGCGCTTCGGGAAAGTATCCGGACTGCCGCGCCGCCTCGAAAAGACCGAACGCAAAGAAACTGTCGATGCACTCGCTGTATCCCGTGAGCATCCACGCGCGCAGCGGATCGGCGGGCGCGGGGTACGGCGGCTCGGGCGCAAGCGCGATCCCGTACGCTTCCACCAGCTTCGACAGCACCAGCTTGTGACGCGCTTCTTCGCCGCCGTTCATGCGCAGCGCTTCGCGCAACTGCGCATCGTCGATGGTGCCCGCGTAGGTCGCCACGCGAATCGACGCGCGCCCTTCCGTCTGCACGGCGATGTCCCAGATCGGCAGCGAGGTCACGCGCTTCAACGCGGCCGGATCGAGCTTCGGCCAGTCGATGACGGCGGGCTTGTACGGGTTGTGCGTCGTCAGCAGCATCTCGCAGAACATCCGCTTGTGCAGGTCCGAACCGACCGGAATCTTCCCCGTCGACCGGTACGTCCAGTTGCGCATCGCATGATCTGCTTCGACTGTGTTGAGCGTATCGGACATATTCGAATATTGGCGGCCGATTAGGTACGTTTTGCGGATTTTGGCACAGGAAGCGCTGATTGGCAGCATCGGCGTAAGGAAGCGCATCGACGACCATCAAGAAGGCACTTCGCCCTCAATACGGCTGAATCCCGTTCATCAACAAAGCGACGACGTGCCGCGCGAGCTGCTCCGAGCCGACCGTGTGCTCGCCCTCCCCGCGCCAGCGCGAGGTCGCGAGCGGAAACACGGCCAGGCCGAACAGCGACGCGAACACGAGCGACGGCTCCAGCGCCGGATTCAGCTTGCCTTCCTTCTGCCAGCCGGCGATGCGCTCGATCGCGCGCTCCTTGTGCGCGTCGCCGAAGCGCTCGGCCATGCGCTGGCGCAGCAAGCCGCCTTCGCTGATCATTTCGCGGACCCATAACGCCGCGAACCACGGATACCGTTCGACCGTCGCGACGAGCGTTTCCACGAAAGCACGCAGCGTTTCGACTGGCTCGGAATGCGGATCGTTGAACACGCGCGCGAGTTCCGCGCGCAACGGCACGAAGCGCTCGTCGATCAGCATGTCGAGCAACTGATCGCGCGTCTTGAAGTAATAGTGGACCATCGCCGGCGTGACGCCTGCCTCGCGCGCGATCGCGCCGAGCGTCGTCTCGCCGATGCCCTGCCGCGCAAACAGTTCGAGCGCGATATCCAGCAATTGCGTGCGCGCCTGTTCGCCGTGCGCCCCGCTCGGCCGCCCAGGCCGGCGGCCGGGCCGCTTACCCGCCGCCGCGCTCCCCGACGCGCCCGCGCCCGTGTCCATCACGTCGTTTGCCATATAAGAATTTGACTAGCTTCGTCCACTCGACTATATTAACTTTCACGTTAATTAATTACAATCCACGTGATGAAACGGGCCGTTCGCCCGGCCGTGGATTCGTACCGCTCCAGCACTCAACATGACATCTTTGCATCAAACCGCCGTCGCGGGCGAGCAAGCGCCCGACGAAACCGGCATCGCAGCGAAACCGCCCATCCGGCTGCTGTTCACGGCGCTTCTGCTCGTGATGCTGCTCGGCGCGCTCGATCAGACCATCGTGTCCACCGCGCTGCCGACCATCGTCGGCGATCTCGGCGGGCTCGAGAATCTCTCGTGGGTCGTCACGTCCTATCTGCTCAGCTCGACGATCGTCGTGCCGCTCTACGGCAAGTTCGGCGACCAGTTCGGCCGCAAGGTCGTGCTTCAGGCGTCGATCCTGATCTTTCTCGCCGGCTCGATACTCTGCGGCATCGCGCAGAACATGACGCAGCTGATCGCGTTGCGCGCCCTCCAGGGTCTGGGCGGCGGCGGACTCATGGTCATCACGATGGCCGCCATCGCCGATGTCATCCCGCCCGCCGAACGCGGCCGCTTCCAGGGTCTCTTCGGCGGCGTGTACGGGCTGGCCACGGTCGTCGGTCCGTTGCTCGGCGGCTTTCTCGTCGAGCATCTGTCGTGGCGCTGGATCTTCTACATCAACCTGCCGCTCGGCGTGATCGCGCTCGCGGTGATCCAGCTCGTCTTCAAGCCGCATACCGCGCATGTGAATCATCGCGTGGACTATATGGGCGCGGGCTTTCTCGCGGCGGCGCTCACCTGCATCATCCTGTTCACGAGCGAGGGCGGCACGCTGCTGCCGTGGAGCTCGCCGCAACTCTGGGGCACGCTGCTGCTCGGACTCGTGTGCCTCGGCGGCTTCGTCTACGAGGAACGCATCGCCGCCGAGCCGATCATGCCGCTCTCGCTCTTCAAGGAGCGCACTTTCGTGCTCGCGGGTCTGATCGGCTTCATCGTCGGCTGCGCGCTGTTCGGCGCGGTCACGTTCCTGCCGCTCTATTTGCAGGTCGTGAAAGGTTCGACGCCATCGCAGGCCGGCCTGCAGATCACGCCGATGATGGGCGGCGTGCTGCTTTCGTCGATCGTGAGCGGGCGCGTCATCAGCAAGATCGGCAAGTATCGCTTCTTCCCGATCGCGGGCACGGCGTGCGTAGCCGTCGCGATGCTGCTGCTCTCGACGCTCAGCCTCGACACGCCGCTCTCCATCATGAACATCTACATGGCGCTGCTCGGCCTCGGGCTCGGCATGGTGATGCAGGTGCTCGTGCTCGCGGTGCAGAACGTCGTCGAATTCCGGCTGATGGGCGTGGCCACGTCGAGCGCGACGCTGTTCCGTTCGATCGGCGGCTCGGTCGGCGTGGCGGCGTTCGGCGCGATCTTTTCAAATAGCCTGCACTCGCGCCTCGAAAAGCTCGTGCCGGCGGGCACGGAGTTGCCGCAATCGCTCGGGCCGCAGGCGGTCGCGCATCTGCCGCCCGCCTTGCACGACGACTATCTGCATGCGTTCGCGGGCTCGATGCACACGGTCTATCTCGTTGCCGCGTGCGTGGCGCTCATCGCGTTCGGGCTGTCGTGGTTCCTGAAGGATCATCCGTTGAGAAAGCGCTGAACGGTCACGCGAAGAGAGGAAAAGCTCTAAAGCCCTTGCTATCGGGGCTTTTACTAGCTCCCGAACTATTTTGGCTTGGTAACCTTCTGCCGATTCTGCGCGGACACGATCCGCCGAATGACATGCGCCGGCTCAACGACGCGCCGGACGCCCGGACACGAGACCTTCCGGGCTGAACTGACCACCTTCTGGAGTTAAAACAGTGAAGAAACTGCTCGCGGCACTGACGATGTCCCTTCTGGCCGCCACGTCGCTCACCGCCGTCACGGCTGCTCAGGCGAAGGACTATTCGACGATCCGCTTCGGTGTCGACGCAAGCTATCCGCCGTTCGAATCGAAAGGTTCCGACGGCAAGCTGGTCGGTTTCGACATCGATCTCGGCAATGAGATCTGCTCGCGCCTGAAGGCGAAATGCGTGTGGGTGGAGAACGATTTCGACGGCATGATCCCCGCGCTCAAGGCGAAGAAGTTCGACGGCGTGCTCTCGTCGATGTCGATGACACCGCAACGCGCCGAGCAGATCGCCTTCTCGAGCAAGCTGTTCAACACGCCGACGCGTCTCGTCGCCAAGAAAGGCAGCAACATCCTGCCGACGGCTGACAGCCTGAAGGGCAAGAACGTCGGCGTCGAACAGGGCACGATCCAGGAAACCTACGCGAAGACCTACTGGGCGCCGAAGGGCGTGACGGTCACGCCGTACCAGAACCAGGATCAGGTCTATGCCGATCTGACCTCGGGCCGCCTCGACGCCGCCCTGCAGGACGCCGTGCAGGCTGAAATCGGCTTCCTGAAGACGCCGCGCGGCGCTGGCTACGACTTCGCGGGCAAGAACATCGACGATCCGAAGACGCTCGGCAACGGCGCTGGCATCGGTCTGCGCAAGGAAGACACCGACCTGAAGGCGAAGATCGACAAGGCGATCGCCGACATCATCAAGGACGGCACCTACAAGAAGATCGAGAAGAAGTACTTCGACTTCGACGTGTACGGCGGCTGAGCCGAACACCCGGCCCTGACCGGCTGACGGACGGGCTCCGCGCTCAAGGGCGCGGAGCCCGTTTTGCTTTTGGGCGCCCGGCGCGCGGATTTCGGCTAAGATCGAACGTCCGGTAGGACGCTGACGGACGGAGACACCGCGGCGCCCGGCAATTCCCAGAGGCAAGACACGCGCATCGCGCGCGCGACCAACATGCAAACCAGAATCCATCCCCTGATCTCGCCGACGCTCGGCACTTCCCGCAACATCACGAGCTTTCACTACGGCCCCGGCGGCGGCCAGAAAATCTATATCCAGTCCTCGCTGCACGCGGACGAGCTGCCCGGCATGCTCGTCGCGTGGCGTCTGCGCCGTCAGCTCGCGGAACTCGAAGCCGCCGGCAAACTGCGCGGCGAAGTGGTGATCGTGCCGGTGCCGAATCCGATCGGCCTCTCGCAGCATCTGCACGGCACGCTGATGGGCCGTTTCGAAACCAACAGCGGCCACAATTTCAACCGCAATTTCTACGATCTCGCCGCGCTGATCGCGCCGCGCATCGAGGCGCGCCTCGGCAAGGACGCCGACGCGAACAAGCTCGCCGTGCGCGCCGCGATGAAAGAAGCGCTCGACGAACAGACCCCGCACACCGAACTCGAATCGCAACGCCTTGCGTTGCAGAAGCTGTCCTTCGACGCCGATGTCGTGCTCGACCTGCACTGCGATCTCGACGCCGCGCTGCATCTCTACACGAACCCGGAAATCTGGGCGGAAGTGGAGCCGCTCGCGCGCTATCTCGACGCAAAGGCGTCGCTGCTCGCGCTGAATTCGGTCGGCAATCCGTTCGACGAAATTCACAGCTTCTGCTGGTCGGACTTGCGCCAGCGTTACGGCGAGCGTTTCCCGCTGCCGAACGGCGGCATCTCGGTGACGGTCGAACTGCGCAGCCAGCACGACGTGTCGTATGAACTCGCGGAGAAAGACGCGCAGGCGATCGTCAACTACATGATCCATCGCGGCGTGATCGATGCGCCCGTGCCGGAGCTGCCGCCGCTCGCGTACCCCGCGACGCCGCTCGCGGGCGCCGAACCGATCGTCGCGCCGGCGTCGGGCGTGCTCGTGTTCCGCGCGCAGGTCGGCGCGTTCATCGAAGCGGGCGAAGCCATCGCCGATATCGTCGATCCGCTCAACGACACCGTCACCACGCTCAAATGCACGACCTCGGGCGTGATGTACGCGCGGCACATCACGCGCTTCGCGACCGCCGGGCTCGAAGTGGCGCGCATCGCGGGTGCGAAGGCGTATCGGACCGGCTCGCTGCTGTCGGCCTGAAAGCGGTTTTCTAGAACGGCGCGAGGCCGCACTGCGCGGCCACGACGCGCCATGTCCCGCCGACCTCGCCCCACGTTCGCGTGTAGCGCAAGCTGCCCGCGAACGGCGCGCCCGCGAACGTTCCGGAAAGCGCCACACGCGTCACGGTGACAGCGAAACTGCCGTACACGCGCACGCTCTGCTCCTCCACGTCCAGCTTCTCGATGCGCTGCATGCCGTAACGATGCCCGTTCAGATCGTCGGCCTTCGACCACACTTTGCCGGTCGCGTCGACGAAGCTGAGGTCGTCGGCCAATAGCGCATCGAGCGCGGCGACATCCGACGCCACCATCGCCTGCTTCAGGCGCGCTTCCAGTTCGCGGATTCCTTGCTCGTCCATGATTTCGCTCGCGTGTCATCGAACCGCAAGCATACCGTGCCCGTTCGGCGGTGTTGTACGCGCGACACACGGCAAGCCGTTTGAAAGCACTGTCACATTTCTTTCTTCAGTCATCGCTACATTTGCGCCCGTCGACGCCACGCGCCGTCAGAGCGCGACGCACCGCACACCGTCAACAACCACACCGCGAACCAACTCACGGAGCATGTTTTGAAGAAGAATCTCTTGGCGACCGCCGCGCTCGCCGCCTTTGCCGCCCTCGCAGCCACCTCCGCTCATGCGCAAAGCAGCGTCACGCTGTACGGCATCATCGACGCCGGCATCAGCTACGTGAACAACAGCTCCACCAGCCCGACGCGCGCCGGCGACTCCCTCGTGAAATACGACGACGGCGTTGCGCAAGGCAGCCGCTGGGGCCTGAAAGGCGCCGAGGATCTCGGCGGCGGCCTGAAGGCAATCTTCACGTTGGAAAACGGCTTCAACAGCGGCACCGGCGCGCTCGGTCAGGGCGGCGCGGAATTCGGCCGTCAGGCATTCGTCGGTCTCTCGAAGAACGACGTCGGCTCGCTGACCTTCGGTCGTCAATACAGCTTCAGCACCGACTACCTCGGCTCGAATTATTCGATCGGCGGCCAGACCGTCGCGGGTAACTACGCGTACCACATGAACGACTTCGACCAGTTGACGTCGAGCCGTATCAACAACGCGGTGAAGTTCTCGAGCGCGAACTTCTACGGCTTCACGTTCGGTGCGATGTACGGCTTCTCGAACACGGCCGGCGCGTTCGCGGGCTCGCCCAACACGACGGTCGGCACCACGACGACTCCGGGTTCGTCGCGCGCCTACAGCTTCGGCCTGAACTACAAGGCGGGCCCGTTCGGCATCGGCGCCGCTTACACGGACATCCGCTATCCGACGGCTGCGACGCCGGCCTTCAGCTCGACGATCGCCAACATCAACACGACCGGCACGACCAACAACGCGAAGGACCTGCGCACCTTCGGCATCGGCGCGAACTACGCGTTCGGCGCGGCGACGGTCTTCGGCCTGTGGACGAACACGCGCTTCGAGCCGATCGTCGGTTCGAGCTCGCGTCTGAACGCGTTCGACATCGGCGGCAAGTACGCGTTCACGTCCGCGATCACGGCTGGCCTCGGCTACACGTACATGGACATGTACGACAACTTCAAGGGCCACTGGCACCAGATCGACGCGAGCTTCGACTACGCGTTGAGCAAGCGCACCGACGTGTACGCGCTCGCGGTCTATCAGAAGGCGTCGGGCTCGAACAACGGCGTGGAGAATCAGGCGTCGATCGGATCGTCCTCGTCGAGCTACTTCGGCACGTCGGGACTGGGCGACAACAACCAGCTCGCGTTCCGCGTGGGCATCCGCCACAAGTTCTGATCTTCGGTTTCCGAACTTCACGTATCGCCATAAACAAAAACAGCGGCCTCGGCCGCTGTTTTTGTTTCGAAGCGCAAGCTTCTCAGTGCGTCATTCCGCCGTTTCGAGCAGCGGATAATCCGTGTAGCCCTGCGCGCCGGGCGCGTAGAACGTCGACGTATCCCAGTCATTGAGACCGGCATCGAGTTCGAAGCGGCGCACGAGATCCGCGTTCGCGATGAACGGCTTGCCCCATGCGACCGCATCCGCATCGCCGCGCGCGATGATGGCTTCCGCGCTCGCCTTCGAAAAGCCTTCGTTCACGATATACACGCCACCGAATGCCTTCTTCAGTTGCGGTCCGAGGCTGTCCGCGGCTTCATGCTCGCGCGCTGCGATGAACGCGATCTTGCGACGGCCGAGCTCGCGCGCCACATAGCCAAAGGTCGCGGCGCGATCGCTGTCGCCCATCGTGTGCGAATCCGCGCGCGGCGCGAGATGCACGCCGACACGATCCGCGCCCCACACGTCGATACACTGGTCGACGATTTCGAGCAGCAGACGCGCACGGTTCTCGATCGGGCCGCCGTAGACATCGGTGCGCTTGTTGGTGCTGTCCTGCAGGAACTGGTCGAGCAGATAGCCGTTCGCGCCGTGTACTTCCACACCGTCGAAGCCCGCGCGCTTCGCATTCTCCGCGCCCTTGCGGAACGCCGCGACCACGCCGGCGATTTCGTCGAGTTCGAGCGCGCGCGGCGTCACGAACGGACGCTGCGGGCGCACGAGGCTCACATGCCCGCCCGCCGCAATCGCGCTTGGCGCCACCGGCAGTTCGCCGTTCAGAAACAGCGGATCCGAAATACGGCCCACGTGCCACAACTGCAGGAAGATCTTGCCGCCGGCTTCGTGCACGGCTTTCGTCACGTGCTTCCAGCCTTCCACTTGCTCGTCGGACCAGATGCCCGGCGTATCCGCATAACCGACGCCTTGCGGCGTGACCGAGGTCGCCTCGCTCAGAATGAGACCGGCCGATGCGCGGTCCGCGTAGTACTGCGCCATCAGCGCATTGGGCACGCGTTCAACGCCTGCGCGCTGACGCGTGAGCGGCGCCATGATGATGCGGTTCTTGAGCGTGAGTGCGCCAACCTTGAGCGGATTGAAAAGAGTCGACATGAATTGGTGTCCTAATGAAATTGAAAGCAGCCCATCACCGAAAGGAAAGTCAGACGCTCAAAGCGTGTTCATCGAATCGCGGAACGCCTGAATGACCGCTTCGTCGCGCTTGAAGAACACCCATTGTCCGACGCGCTTCGTGGTGACGAGTCCGGCTTTGTGCAAGGTCGCGAGATGCGCGGAAACGGTCGACTGCGACATGCCGCAGCGCCCATCGATCTGGCCCGCGCAGACGCCATGCAGCAACGGCAGTTCCTGATTCGGGAAATGTCGTTCCGGCTCCTTCAGCCATTCGAGAATCTCACGGCGAAGGGGGTTGGCGAGAGCCTTGTGAATTGCGTCGATGTCCATTTCGTTGCTCATGCGTCTGACGAATGAAAAGCGTGGCCTTCCGAATCGTCTTGAGGCGAAGTATATATCGGAAATTTCCGATATGCAAATCGCAGCGCATGTGCCCTGGAAAACCTCAGCCGGCGCGTTCCAGTTCAGCGTCGACGACCGCCCTGTCGCGCGGCCCATTGATACCGAAGTGCTTCGCCAACGCATCGACGACATTTTCCGCCATGGCGCGACGCGTCTCTTCCGTTCCGGAACCGATATGCGGTGTAAGCACCAGCCTGCGATCACGGATGAGCGCTTCGGGAACGTCGGGTTCGTGCTCGAACACGTCGAGCGCGGCGCCCGCCAGCTTGTTCGCTGCAAGCGCCGCGATGAGCGCACGTTCATCGACGACCGGACCGCGCGCGATGTTCACGAGGAATCCGTCGGGCCCGAGCGCATCGATGACCTTCGCGTCGATCAGATGATGGGTCGCGGGCGAAAGCGGGCACGTAAGGATCAGCATGTCGCTGTCTCGCGCGAGCCGCACGACGTCGTCGTAGTACGGCATATCGACGGCCTTGCGGCTGGGACCGAAGTACGCGAGCTTCGAACCGAACGCCCGCAACCGCTGCGCGATGGCCGAGCCGATGGTACCCAGCCCCACGATGCCGACCTTCATGCGCGAGATGGACCGGCCCAGCCGGTAATGCCCTTGCACGGGCCATTGTCCCGAGCGAACGTAGGCGTCCGCATTCACGAAGTCGCGCGTGACCGCGAGCGCCAGTCCGACCGCCGCATTCGCCACGTCTTCGGCCAGAATGTGCGAGGTATTTTCGATGCGGATGCCGCGCGCGCGCGTCGCCTGAATGTCCACGTTATCCAGGCCCGCGCTGTAGCTCGAGATGATTTCCAGCGCGGGCAGCGCATCGAGGAATGCCGTATCGATCTTCGTTTTACGCAGCGCGATGGCGCGAACCTTGCTGCCGTGTTCGTTCAGAAATGCGCCGATGGATGAAGGATCGCGCGGAAGATCGAGCACGGTAAAAAGCGCTCTGAGTTCGGCGTGCGTCCATTCGGGCAATTCTGCCGCATTGAGGATGATCGGCTTGGTCATGGTTCGGATTCGGTGATGACGTTATGCAAAGACACTGGGCGAAGCGTGGAACTGCGATCAACCCATCCTGACGCGCTCGATCTTGCCCATGAAAAACAGATAGACGATGGCCGCCACGAGGCAATGCGCGGCGACGAAGTAGAGTCCGACAGTGTAGCCGCCCGTCGCCTGCACGATATAGCCGAAGGCGATCGGCGTCACGATGCCGCCAATGTTCCCGATGCAATTGAAGATCGCGCCGGCCAGCCCGACTGCCTCGCGCGGAGCCGTGTCGCTGACGACGGCCCACGTCCCCGCGCCAGCGGCCGCGCCCTTGCCGAAGAAGGCCAGCGTCATCAACAGAACGATCGCGATATTGCTTTCGGTAACGGCGGACAGAACGAGGCTGCAACCCATCGTCATGCCGACGATATAAGGCGTCTTGCGGGCCCACGACACGCTCCATCCGCGACGAATGAGCCAGTCGGAGATCGTGCCGCCCGCAATGCCGCCGAGGAAGCCCGCCACGGCCGGCACCATCGTCGCGAAACCGGCCTGCATCACGTTCATGCCGCGTGCCTGAACGAGGTAGATCGGAAACCAGGTGATGAAGAAATAGCTCAGCGCGATAGTGCAATACTGCCCGATATACGCACACCACAGCATGCGATTGGCGAGCAGCACGCGCATCACGCCGGACGAGACCGGGGGGCGCGACTTGAGCTCGTGCTTCGAGTCGATATCGACCATCGCGCCACCTGCGATGATGTGATCGAGTTCGCTGCTCGACACGCGCGGATGATTGCGCGGCTCGTACATGACGACGGCCCACACGCCCGCCGCCGCGATGCCGATCACGCCAAGCGCGATGAACGGAGCGGGCCAGCCGAAGCGCGACGTGAGCCATCCCGCGAACGGCGAAAAGATCGCCACGGCGAAATACGATGCCGATGCGAACAGCGACGTGGCAAGGCCGCGTTCTTCCTTGGGAAACCACATGACCGCGACGCGACTGTTGGCGGGAAAGCTCGGCGCTTCGATCAGCCCGAGCGCGAAGCGCAGCGCGAACAAGAGCCCGAGCGCAACCGAGAGATCCGACGTGACGTTGCCGATGAAGCCAACGAGCATTGTCGCGATGGACCACAGGACCAGCGTCGCGCCGTACATGGTCTTGGTGCCGAGGCGGTCGAGCAGCAAACCGCCCGGTATCTGGCCGACGACATACGCCCAGCTGAAGGCCGACAGCACATAGCCCAATTGCACGTGATTCAGGCCGAACTGCTTCGATATGCCGGGACCCGCGATCGACAGGATGGCGCGATCCGCGTAGGCCACGGTGGCCAGCAGCAGGATCATCGCGAGGATCGAATAACGCGTGCGCGTCGTGCGGGCTGTCGTGCTCGCTATATACTGGGTCGTTCGCTCTGTAGCCACTGATATCTCCTGTTTCATGCCCCTGAACGCGTCGGGGCTGATTTATGTCTCGCATTACACCGACGCCATGGACGACCGTCAATCTTGATTGATTCGATCAACGTGAAGCACTGGATGACTCAGGAAGAGGCCTGCGAAGCCCTGAACGTGCGCAAGCAGACGCTCTACGCCTATGTCAGCCGCGGTCAGATCGAAGTCCAGGGCGACCCGCAGCACGCGAACCGCAATCTGTATCGCGCGGCGGATATCGCGGCGCTCGTGAAGAAACGCAGCCTCGGACGAGCGCGCAAGAACATCGCGGCCAGCACGATGGCCTGGGGCGAGCCGATCATCGATACGAGCATCTCCACGATCGTGCGCGGGCGGCTTTACTATCGCGGCCAGGACGCGGTGCGACTGGCTGCATCGGCGACGCTGGAACAGATCGCGCAGTTGCTATGGAACATGGACGAACCGCCGCGCTTTCCTTCCTTCGAGCCGATACCATTCGATGGACCGGTCAGCGCGCGTGTCTATGCCGCGTTGGCTCATTCAGCGGCGAGCGATCGGATGGAATCCGCATGCGATGGCGCGGAACGCGTGGCGCGGGCCGCCGCACTCGTCGGCAGCCTTGCCAGCAATTTCGTCGAACTGCGTTTGGATGAGGATTCGTTGCATCTGCGGATCGCGGATGCATGGGGCGTCCCGCATCATGCGGATCTGCTGCGCCGCGTGCTGGTTCTGCTGGCCGATCAGGAACTCACGAGTTCGTCATTCGCGGCGCGCGTGGCCGCATCGACGGGGCGTCGCTCGGGGCGAGCATGATCGCGGGACTCGCCGCCTTCTCCGGCCCGATGCATGGCAACGCGATCGTGCGCGTGCGCGAATTCATGGATGATGCGAAGCGCTCGGGTACCGCAGCCGCGGTGCAAAGACGGATCTCGGCTGGCGATGCGTTGCCCGGCTTCGGACACGAGCTCTATCCGCAGGGCGATCCGCGCGCGGCCGATCTCCTGTCCGCCTTCGATGCGCCCGACGCGGCTCGCGAACTGATCGACTGCGTCGAACGATCGACGGGCAAGCTGCCCGCCATCGACATGGCGCTCGCCGCGCTGGTCGAGCATTGCGAGCTTCCGGAGGGCGCGGCGTTTGCGCTGTTCTCCATCGCGCGGAGTGTCGGCTGGATGGCTCATTCGATCGAACAGATCATGGAAGGAACCTTGCTGCGGCCGCGAGCGCACTATGTCGGGCCGGCTGTCATCGATACCTCTGGAGGGCCATGAGATGCATCGCTTCGATTACGCACACGAGGATATCGGCAATCTCGTGCTGCTCGAACACGTCAACCTCACGATACCGGATCAGCGTCTGGCCACCGCGTTCTATGTCAGCGCGCTCGGACTGACGCGCGATCCTTATCTGATGACCGGCGTGAGCAACATGTGGATCAACATAGGCCGGTCGCAGATCCATCTGCCGCACGGCAATGCGCAGCGCCTGCGAGGACAGGTCGGGCTGATCGTGGGGGAGCGCGAATCGCTCCTGAAACGGCTGCGGGAAGTTCAGCCCGTGCTCGCGCAGACCGGCTTCGGATGGGCCGAGCGCGAGGATCGCGTCGAGGTAACCTGCCCGTGGGGCAATCGTTACGATTGTCTCGATCCGGACGCATCCGAAGCGCGCGCCCCGTGGTCAGGCATCGACCTCGGTATGGCTTACGTGCGGCTCGACGTCCCGGTCGGATGCGCCGCCGCGATTTCCGCGTTCTACAAGGAAATGTTCAATGCGTCCGTCGAAATCCGCGAAGAACACGACGCCCGACAGGCGGTCATCGGCATCGGCAGACATCAGCAGCTCATCTATGCCGAAACGCCCACCGCCAGTCCGGACTACGACGGGCATCACATCCAGATTTACGTCGCCGATTTTTCCGGGCCCTACGCGCGACTCGCCGCGCACGGACTGACTTATGGCGAGGAGGCTCATCAATATCGGTTCCGGCGGCTAATCGATCTTGCAGGCGATGCGCCATGCTTCGAACTGGAGCATGAGGTGCGCAGCCTGCGCCATCCGCTTTACGCGAGACCGCTGGTGAACCGGAATCCGGAGAACAGCAACCGGAACTTCAGGGCGAACGAGGAGACGCGACGCGGCGCCTTTTAGCTCGCGCACTCAAGCCAGTTTGCCGCGAACGAACTGCAGGGAGCGGCGAGCGCGCTCGTCCATCTGCTCGTCCGTCGCGCCATTCGACATGTCGCGCCAGACGCCCACGGCACGGCTCACGGAGCCGCCCTTGCGCATGAAGGGCTCCATGACGATGGTCCCGCCGTAGTCGATTTCCTTCAGCGCGCCGAAGATTTCGTCCCACGGCAGACGGCCCTCTCCAGGCGGCAGGCGGTTCGCTTCACCGAGATGAAAGTGCCCGAGCTTACCCTTGCACGCGAGGATCGCATCGCGGAAGGAACTCTCCTCGATGTTCATGTGAAACGTGTCGAGTTGCACCTTGCAAGCCGGATTGTCCACCGCATCGGCAAACGCAAGCGCTTCCCTGGCGTCGTTGCATAGCCATTGCTCGAAGCGGTTCACCACTTCCAGCGCATAGATGATGCCGTAGCCCTCGGCCACCTTGATGACGCGGCGCACGCTGTCGATCGCGCGATCGACATACGGACGCTTGTCCTTCATGTCGAGCGGCGGCGACTGCGGCCATGCGCAGAACGTGAGGCCGGCGAACACCGGTGCGCCGAGCATGTGGCAATCATCGAGCAGACGCTTCACGTACTCGGTGCCGGCGTCGCGCACGCTCTGTTCCGGCGACGCGAAGTCGTACTCGGATTTCAGCCCGATGCAGCACATCACCGTGAGGCCCAGATCGTCGGCGACCGTTTTCAGCTCGCGCTTCTTTGCATCCGGAAGATTGTGGAACTCGCCAAGCGAGATTTCCATCATGTCGAAGCCGAGTCCTGCGATGCGCTTCGCCGTCGCCGGAAAGTCGACCATCCATTCAGTCGACCAGTAGGTGTAGAACATGCCAACTTTATTCACGGTGAAGTTCCTTTACGAGACCATCACGAAGTTAGTTCAGGAAACGAATCCAGTCGGCTTGACTTCCGGATGAGCCGGGTCGGCATGTTCGAGCGCGGCCAGCGACATGATTCGCTCCTCCGATGCTTCGTCGAAGCCAACCTCGCCGACCAGTTGCCCCGCTCGCATGACCAGAATACGGTCCGAGATGGTAAGAATCTCAGGCAGGTCGCTCGAGATGACGAGAATCGCCAGTCCGTCGTGCGCGAGTTCTCGCATCAGCGCGTAGATTTCTGCTTTCGTCGTGACATCGACGCCTCGTGTCGGCTCATCCACGATGAGCACGCGCGGTTTCGACGCCAGCCATTTCGCCAGCACGACCTTTTGCTGATTGCCGCCGCTCAAGAGCCGCACCAACTGTTCGACTGTCGGCGTTTTGATCTTGAATCGTCCGACGTAGGTGTCGATCAGACGGGCCTCCTGCATGGGCCGCACGACAGGTCCTTTCGACAGGCGTCCGAGTCCGAGGGCAGCGAGAGAAAGATTGCTGCCGACCGACATGCCCAAGACCAGCCCCTGGTCCTTGCGGTCTTCGGGCGCGAGCGCAATGCCGAGCTTCATCGCATCGCGCGGTCTGTAAATCTTCACGGGCTTGCCTTCGACGGAGACGGTCCCGTGCTTCGGCGGCGGGGCCCCGAAGATCCCCATCGCCACTTCCGAGCGGCCCGCTCCGATCAGACCCGCGAGGCCGACGATTTCGCCTTGGCGAAGCGAGAACGAGACGTCGCGATAACGGTGGTCATCGCCGAGGCCTTGCACCGATAGCACGACAGGCTTGCCGGCGTGCTCTGGCCGTACGCGCTTCACCTCCGCGAGATCGCGGCCAACCATGAGGCGGACCACTTCATCCGGCGACGTATCGGCAAGCCGCGCGGTTCGCACGTGCTTGCCGTCCCGCAGGACGGTTACGGCGTCACAGTTGTCGAACACCTCACGCATCCGGTGCGAGATGTACAGAATGGTCACGCCGCGGTCCCGCAACTCGTGAACCACCTTGAAGAGCGTCAGAGAGTCGGCTTCGGACAGGCTCGATGTCGGCTCGTCCAGAATGAGCAGGCGCGGCTCATGAATCAGCGCCTTGCAGATTTCGATGAGCTGTTGCTGTGCGATGGTCAGATCGCCCAGACGCGTATCGGGGTCGAGCGAGATGCCCAGCCGCTTCATGGCAGCTCTCGCCTTGTCCAGCAGCGTGCCGCGGTCGACCAGCACGCGGGCCATGCGCGGCTCGGTACCGAGGAATATGTTCTCGGCAATCGTCATGTTCGAAGCCAGCATCAGCTCCTGGAAGACGATGGAAATACCCTTCTTCGCTGCGTCGCGCGTATTGGTGAACTCGACTTCCTGTCCGTCGAAGATAAGACGGCCCGAAGTCGGCGAATGCGCCCCGGCGATGACCTGCATCAACGTCGACTTTCCGGCTCCGTTCTCGCCCATGATGGCGTGCACGGTCCCTGCCTCGACGCTGAAGGAGACCTCTTGCAGCGCCTTGACACCCGGATAGGTCTTGGTGATCTGCTCAACGCTCAATAGAACGGTCATGGCGGCACTCTTCGCAAGGAAAGCATGGGACCGGGAACATCCCGGTCCCGCACGGACGGATTACTTGCCGCCGACGAACTTGTCCACGTTGGACGAATTCACGATATCGACACCGGTATCCGTGACCGGCGGAATCTTTCCGCCCTTCGAAAGCTCATCGAGCTGTTTCACCGACTCGATGCCCATCGCCAGCGGCCGCTGGCCGATCAGCGTGGTCGCGTAACCCTCCTTGAGCAGCTTGACCTGCGACGGCAACGTGTCGAACGAGACGATCACGAACTTGCCCGATTTGATATCGGCTGCCTTGTTCTTGACGGCGCGAATGTAGGCCTCAGGCGCGAACATCGGCCAGCCCCCTGCGAAGAAGATACCGTCGAGCTTGGGGTTCTTCGCGAGAATGTCCTGAATCAGCTGCACCGCCGTGCTGGAGTCGTCGTTGCATGCGAAGGGCGAACCCGAAACCTCCTTGAAGTTGCCGTCGAGCTTGGACTTGAAGCCCTTGATGCGCTCATTCAGATTCGCGGCGGACAGGCCACCGGTCAGGATCGCGTAGGTGCCGCCCTTCGGAAGCGCCTTCGCGAATGCTTCGCCGGCGGCCACTCCGCCCGCCTCGTTGTTCGTGCCGATGAAAGCGGCCCGCTTGGACTTCGGCGCATCGGAATCGAATGTGACGATCGGGATGTTCTTCGCTACGGCAGCACTAATGACGTTACTGATGGAGTCGGCGTTATTCGGCGCAATCGCGATACCCGCGACCTTCTTGGTAATCAGGTCTCTTACGATCCGACCTTGCTCGGCGTCATCGAGTTGCGCCGGGCCCGTGAACAGGCACTCCGCGCCGAGCTTCGCGGCCTCCTCCTTGCAGCCTTTCTCCGCGTCGGCGTAGAAAGCGACGCCGAGCGCCTTCGGCACGACGGCGAAAACCTTCTTGTCGGCTGCGTGCGCTTGCGTGATGCCGAGCCCGAACAGGACGGCGGCGGCTACTGCACTGATCATGGTGCGTGTCATGGTCTTCTCCAAGGATTGTTATGGCTACAGCGCTCATCGACGTCGCCAGACGCCTTTTCTGAGTTGATCGATAAAGACGGCAAGCACGATGACAGAACCGACGAACACTCCTTGCCAATAAGCGTCCGTTCCCAGCAAGACGAGACCATTGCGCAGCACTTCGAGAATCACCGTGCCGACGAACACGCCGATCACGGTGCCTTCACCGCCGGACAGGGCCGTGCCGCCGATCACCGCCGCCGCAATGACACTCAGCTCTTTACCCAGCCCCTGATTGGAAATCGCGGACGACAGGTAGCTCACTTCGATGATGCCCGCGACACCCGCGAGGACAGAGGACATGATGTAGACGCTCATCTTCAGCCGGTCCACGTTCAGGCCGGTGAGCATCGCGGCGCGTTCGTTACCGCCGACCGCATAGAGCTGGCGGCCGTAGACCGTTCTCTTGAGCACGATCGCCGCGATGATCGCCAGCACCACGAAGATGATGAAGGGAACCGGCAAGTCGAGGAAGTCGCCGCCGCCGAGTGCGAAGAACGCGTCACCGTCGGGGCGGAAGCCGTCGATTGCCTTGCCGCGCGTGATGATGAGCGCGAGCGCACGTGCGATGCTCATGGTGGCGAGCGTCGGAACGAACGGCAGCATGCGCAGCTTGGTCACGCAGAAGCCATTGAAGAAGCCAACGGCGGCGCAAATGAGCAGCGTGAGCGCGCACGCCGGAACCACACCCATGCCCGCTTGCATCATCGCGGCGGACGCCACCGCCGCAAGCCCCCACACGCTGCCGACCGAAAGGTCGATCCCGCCAGTAATCATTACCGCAGCCTGACCCAGCACGACGATGCCGATGAATGACAGATTGCGCGCGTCATTGAGCAGATTGCCTTTACTGGCGAAGTCCGGCGCGAAAATCGATAGCAGCACCACCATGATGACCAGCGCGCCAACGATGCCGGTCTCACGCGAGTGCATGAGCTGAGTCGCGAAACCCTTGCGGGGCCTCGGCTGCTCACTTTTGTCCACGGTCACTTTGCTCATGTCGCCTCCAAGTAAGCCTCTGAGCTCGCCATGGGGAGGGCAAGCCTCTTTTACCGTGAAAAATTCTAGTGACGAGTCGAAAGCCCAACAAAGCGGGTTTTCCCTGCACAGGTATGAAGGACGCCAAAAAATGGGATTTCCATGACGCCGTTCATCGAATGCGATGCTTACGTTCTGCAGGCGGCCGCATACATGCCGATGACCTCCCGCACCTTGCTGAAGATCAGGCTCATCGGCGAACCATCGATCAATCCGCAGCGGAGTTGCCAGTACTGGTTCGGAAGATATCGACTGATGAGGTTTTCGCGTATGTCGACGCGTTCAAGATTGGACACCAGCTTTTGCGTTGCGTCCGCAACTTCCGCATCGGTCCAGTAGTAGCGAATTCGGTCGCTGTAGCTGAAAGTGCGCAAGAGCCGTTTTTCCTGTTCGCTGCCGTGATAGTACTTCTCCCAATTTCTGGGTTTCTCTTGCATCACGCGCTCGACCACTGCTCTCAGATTCGAGCGTGCATCCGCTGCGACCAGTTCGTCTTCGATGTCCGCAAGAGCGTAAAGCGCTTCCCGCAACGCGAACGTCGCGCCTGGCCCGACTTTCAGAATGGCGAAGCCGTCACGCACCAGCGCCGAAAGAGCCTCAGGCTTCTGATAGTCCGTGGAAT
>Ga0160459_100263_pt1 | contig 26030 bp, 21 predicted proteins | sample HID1973K_E6MG_FD_108208 | JGI IMG/M metagenome (GOLD analysis project Ga0160459, IMG submission 108208) | Enriched mosquito-associated microbial communities from UW Madison campus, WI, USA - HID1973K_E6 MG | ecosystem: Host-associated > Arthropoda: Insects > Digestive system > Unclassified ... | reverse complement strand
GATGCCGCTCTCGACGACTCTCGCCACGCGCCTTTCGAAACGCGCGCGCAGTTTCTCGAAGCCATCGCCGACAACAACATCGCGCTCGGCGACACGCTGATCGAACGCGCGATGGCCGAATCCGCGCTGCCCAAGGCGCGTCTCGAAGGCGAGCGCGCCCGCACGGTCGGGCAGTTGCGCCTGTTCGCGTCGCTCGTGCGCGAGGGCCGCTGGCTCGCCGCCACGCTCGATTCCGCGCAGCCGGACCGAAAGCCGCTTCCGCGCTCCGATCTGCGTCTGCAAAAGATTCCCGTCGGCCCGGTCGCGGTGTTCGGCGCGAGCAACTTTCCGCTCGCGTTTTCCGTGGCGGGCGGCGATACCGCGTCGGCGTTCGCGGCGGGGTGTCCGGTCGTCGTGAAATCGCATCCGGGGCATCTGGGCACCTCCGAACTGGTCGGGCGCGCGGTGCAGAAGGCGGTCGCGGATAGCGGCTTGCCGGAGGGCACGTTTTCGCTGGTCGTCGGCGCGGGCAATGCCATCGGCGAAGCGCTGGTCGCGCATCCGGCGATTCAGGCGGTCGGCTTCACGGGTTCGCGGCGCGGTGGGCTGGCGCTCGTCGATATCGCGTCGCAGCGGCCGGTGCCGATTCCCGTTTTCGCCGAGATGAGCAGCGTCAATCCGGTGTTCGCGCTGCCGGGCGCGCTGGCGGCGCGCGGCGATACGCTGGCGGCGGGATATATCGATTCGGTCACGCTGGGCGTCGGCCAGTTCTGCACGAATCCGGGTCTCGTGATCGGTCTCGCGGATTCCGACCTCGACGATTTCATCGACAACGCCGCAGCCGCGCTCGAAAAGAAGGGCACGCAGACGATGCTCACAGCGGGCATCGCGGCGGCGTATGAAGACGGCGTCAAGCACCGCGACGGAGCGGCCAGGCGCATCGCGACCGGCACGCAGAGCGAGGCGTCGAGCGGCGCGCTGCCGGCGCTGTATCGCGTGAGCGCGGAGGAGTTTCTCGCGAAGCCGCAACTGGCGGAGGAGATTTTCGGGCCGACTTCGGTGGTGGTCGTGTGTCGCGACGAGGACGAATTGATCGCGGTCGCGCGCCGTCTCGAAGGTCAGCTTACCGCGACGCTGCTGATGGAAAAGGACGATGTCGAGCTGGCGCGGCGGCTTCTTCCGGTGCTGGAGCGCAAGGCCGGGCGGATTCTCGCGAACGGTTTCCCGACGGGCGTCGAAGTGTCCTACGCGATGGTGCACGGCGGGCCGTATCCGGCCACGTCCGACAGCCGCTCGACGTCCGTCGGCGCGATGGCGATCGAACGCTTCCTGCGACCGGTGTGCTATCAGGATTTGCCGGCGGCGCTGTTGCCCGAATCTCTCGCGGATGACAATCCGCTCTCGCTCTGGCGTTTGAGGGATGGGCAACTGGGACCGAACTGAGGGTGAGTTGATTATCTCTCTGGCGAATAAACGTCTTTTATTCGCCAAAGAGATGTCTTGACGAATATCTGTTTGACAAATAAGGTGCATTTATTCGCCAAACAGATACGCCCGCCATGCAGCAAGTCATCGCAACGATCGGTCAGATGGGCCACGTGCTCGCGGCTGGCCGCAAACGCGCCGGATTGACGCAAGCGCAAGCGGCGGCGCGGCTGGGCATCAGTCAGAGCCGCATATCGACGCTCGAACGCGATTCCGGCGCGCTGACGCTGGACCAGTTGCTCGCTTTGTTCGGCGCATACGGTCTTCAGTTGCTCGTGCAGGACCGGCCCGACAATTCCCTGATCGAAGCGAACGAGGCGGAGTGGTAATGCCCGGACGCCGGCCTCATTCGCGGGCATTGTCCGTCTGGGCCAACGGTCAGCGCGTGGCGACGTGGCGTCTGCCTGCGCGCGGTCAGGCCGAACTCGTCTACGACGACACCTGGGTCCGCTCGGACGAGGTACGCCCGCTTTCACTGTCGCTGCCGATCCGGCTCGACGGCGCGCCGCTCAAAGGCGACGCTGTGCTCAATTACTTCGACAATCTGCTTCCCGATAGCGAGGCGATCCGGCGGCGCATCGCGCAGCGGTTCCAGACCGACAGCCTCGATGCCTTCGACTTGCTGCAGGCCATCGGGCGCGACTGCGTGGGTGCGGTGCAATTGCTCGCGGAAGACGAATCGCCCACGGGCGTCGAAACGATCGAAGGCACGCCGCTTACCGATCATGACATCGAAAACCTGCTGAATCAGGTGGCCGGCAGCGCGCCCTTCGGCACGGACGATGATGACGATTTCCGCATCTCGCTCGCCGGAGCGCAGGAAAAGACGGCGCTGCTGCGGCACGATGGCCGCTGGCTCAGGCCGCACGGCGCGACACCGACGACGCACATCCTCAAGCTGCCGCTCGGTCTCGTCGGCAATCGCCGCGCCGATCTCACGACGTCCGTCGAAAACGAATGGCTTTGCATGCGCATCCTGCACACGTTCGGCCTGCCGGTCGCGAATGCGGACATCGCGACGTTCGGTGAGCGGCGCGTGCTTGTCGTCGAGCGCTTCGACCGGCGTTTGCATCCCGCAGGGAAATGGATTTTGCGTTTGCCGCAGGAAGATTTCTGCCAGGTGAACGCGTTGCCGCCGCACAAGAAGTATGAACAGGACGGTGGTCCGGGCGTGCTCGATCTCGCGCGCGTGCTGCAGCAATCGAGCGATGCGCGCCGCGACATCGAAACGTTGGTGACGGCGCAGATTCTGTTCTGGCTGTTCGCCGCGCCGGACGGCCACGCGAAGAACTTCAGCATTCACCTGCTCAGAGGCGGACAATACCGCCTCACGCCGCTCTACGACGTCATGTCGATCTGGCCGGTGGAAGGCGATGGCGCGAATCAATGGTCCTGGCACAAGGCCAAGCTCGCGATGGCCATATCCGGCAAGGCAAGGCACTACGCGTTTCGTGAGATCCAACGGCGGCATTTCAACGCGATGGCGCTGAAATGCGGCTTCGGAGAAAGCGCCGAACCGATCATCGGGCGCATCATCGAGCGGACGCCCGCGGTCATCGATGAAGTCGCGGCGCAATTACCGGCCGATTTTCCACCTCGCGTGGCAGAGCGTATTTTCAGCGGCATGCGCAAGTCGCTTGCCGCCCTCGAAGCGATGCCTGCATAGTCAGGACGCCCACGCGCCCGCTTTTCCCTTGGAGACAAAAAAGCATGACGAACACCGAGCGCCGCTATCCCGATCCCGCCGTGCGCGTGCTGGACCCGCGTTTCAACGCGTTGCGCATCGCGTCGGCATCGGTGGAATGTCTTTATCAAGGCGCGCGCTGGTCCGAAGGGCCGGTCTGGTTCGGCGACGGCCGCTATCTGCTGTGGAGCGATATTCCGAACAACCGCATCCTGCGCTGGGACGAAGAGAGCGGCCAGGTCGGCGTGTTTCGCAAGCCGTCGAACAATGCGAACGGCAACACCCGCGACCGCGAAGGGCGGCTCGTGACCTGCGAGCATCTCACGCGGCGCGTGACGCGCACCGAATACGACGGCTCCATCACTGTCATCGCCGATCGTTTCGACGGCAAGCCGTTCAATTCGCCGAACGATGTCGTCGTGAAGTCGGATGGCTCGATCTGGTTCACCGATCCGAGCTTCGGCATCGACGGCTTTTATGAAGGCGAGAAGCACGAAGCGCAACTCAAGCCGTGTGTGTATCGCGTGGATGGCCAGAGCGGCGCGATCACGATGATGATCGACGCTTTCGTCGGCCCGAACGGTCTCGCGTTCTCGCCGGATGAATCGGTGCTGTACGTGGTGGAATCGCGCGCGACGCCGCGCACGATCCACGCGTTCGACGTGCTCGACGGTGGCCGCAAGCTCGGCGAGCCGCGTCTTCTGATCGATGCGGGCCCCGGTACGCCCGACGGCTTTCGCGTGGATATTCACGGCAACCTCTGGTGCGGCTGGGGCATGGGCGACGCCGAACTCGACGGCGTGCGCGTGTTCACGCCGCAAGGCGAGGCGATCGGACATATCGATTTGCCGGAGCGCTGCGCGAATGTGTGCTTCGGAGGGCGGCATCGCAACCGGCTGTTCATGGCGGCGAGCCACGGGCTGTATTCGCTGTACGTGAATACACAGGGGCTGATCGCTTAGTCCAATCGAAAACGCTGCGAGGTGTTCTCCTCGCAGCGTTGATTGCGCTTTACGAGTGCGCCGCCTCGGCGCCGCGCGTATCGATGGCAAAGAAGCCTTCAGCGCGCAAGTAGCGAAGATAAACCCCGATCAGCCTCGAGTAGTCGACGCTGAGACTCACGTCGGCGCTCGCCAGACGGCTGATCGTGCCAATCTGCTCGACAGGCATGTCGTGCCAGGTCAGATCGCCCGTGTAGAAGTCGCGCAGGAGCGCGAGCCCGTTGGCCGAATCGATCGTGGCGAACCGCTGCTTCCACGCGTCCGGCGCCTCCGGCCGCGCACTGAGGCCCGATCTGCCGAGTGCTTCGAACCATTCCTGCTGCCCCATGCTTTCCGGGTTCTGAAGATTCGCGACCGAGAGACCTTCACGCGGATGCAAGGCGAGCGCGCACAGGGCGCGGGCAAGCACATCGACCGGCGTCATTTCGACAGTTTGCCCGGTCGCCGGATAGGCGCCGAGTTGCACGCAGCCCTGATTGAACAGCCAGAAGTGATTGTGCTCATAGTTGCTGAAGCCGCTTTCGCTATGCCCCGTCACATTGCCCACGCGCGCGACGGTTGCGGGCAAACCGTATGCGCGGCTGTACGCAGCCACGCGTTGCTCGCTCACCCATTTGCTCAGCAGATAGCCATTGTCGGACAGCGGGCGCGCCGCATCGATACGCTCTTCGACACGTTGCGCGTCTTTGAGCATCATCGGCACGGACATGGTCGAGACGAAGCACACCGGTTTCTTGCGTACGGAAAGCGCCAGCCGCAGCAGCGCTTCCGTTGCGCCGACATTTGCCGCCTTGAGACTGCCGTAGCCATGCAGGTGATGCACGAGCGCGCCACAGTGCAGGATGGCATCTCCTTCCTCGGCGAGCCGTTGCCGGTCGGCGGCGGCGAGCCCGAGTCCGGCGTGACTCAGGTCGGAGCTGATCACTTCGACGCGCGAGAAGTCGATCGCCAGTCCCGCGGCCCGCGCTTCCTCGGCGATGCGAGCGAGTCCGTCCGCCGGACTGGCAGCGCGTTGCAGGCAGAACACTTTCGCTACCCGCCGGCTCAACTCGTCGAGCAGATGAATGCCGACGAATCCGCTTGCGCCAGTCAGGATCACGCTGTCGATGGCAGACGCATCCCGCTCGCGCCACGCCGGAAGGGCTGCATCGATCACGGCGAGCGGCGCGGCGGCATCGGCCACAGCGCGATCGATATCGTCCGCGCGGTCGTTCGCGGTCAATCCGGCAATCGTCGGCGTGCGATAGAAAGCGGGCATCGCGAACTCGAGACCGGTTTCGGCACGAACCCGGGCGTGCATGTGCATAGCGAGTATCGAGTTGCCGCCAAGTCTGAAGAAATCGTCTTCGCGGCTCACCTGGTCGAGCTTGAGCAGCGCGCACCAGATAGCGGCGATCTCGCTTTCGAGGCCCGCTCGCGCCGGCTCGCCGCTCGACATCGCGGACGGCGCCGGCAGCGCTTTTCGATCGATCTTGCCCGAGCCCGAAAGCGGCAAGTCCGTCAGCGCCACGTAACGCGCGGGCGCCATGTAGTTTGGCAACGTCGCCGCGATATGCCGGCGCAGCATCTCTTCATCGATTCGCGCCCCGGACCGCGGCACATAGTACGCCGCAATGAAGCGCTGCTCGCCCTCGCCGTGAACCGCGCACGCGGCGGATTCGACGCCCGGCACGCTCGCCAGCTGGCTCTCGATTTCGCCCAGTTCGATGCGAAAGCCTCGCAGTTTGATCTGTGCATCGTTGCGACCGAAATACTCGATCGTCCCGTCCGCCAGATAACGGCCCAGATCGCCCGTCCGGTACATGCGCGCGTAAGGCTTGCCGGAGACGGGATCTGGCACGAAGCGGCTCATGGTGAGGGCAGCCTCGTTCTGATAGCCGCGCGCGAGATTTTCGCCGCCGATGCAGATTTCGCCCACGCAACCGGGTGGCGCAAGCTGGTCCTGTGCGTTCAGAACATACACTTCGTAGCCTGGCAAGGGCTTGCCGAGCACTCGAACGCGGCCGTGCGGCTTGATCTGGCCACCGGTCGCCATGACGGTTGCTTCGGTTGGACCGTAGAGTGAAAGCAGACGCGTATGTGCCGCCCACCAGCGCGCGGCGGTTTCGTCCAGCGTATCGCCACCGAACGCGAGCATCCGAAGGTCGGGAAGTGGCCGCTTCGGCAAGCCCTGCAGCAGCACGGGCGCAAGAATGGCGTGCGTGACGCGTTCACGTTCGAACAAGCGATGCAGCATGTCGGGATCGCGTCGAGCGTCTTCCGTTGCGATGACCAACGTGCCGCCGTGGAGCAGGGCGATGAAGATCTCCAGCACGCTCGCATCGAAATTTGTCGACGCGACGAGTGTGCTGATGCATCCGGGGGCATATTCGAGAAGCGGCGCGGCGCCATCGATCATCCGCACCACGCTGTGATGCTCGATCAGCACGCCCTTGGGCTTGCCCGTGGAGCCGGAGGTGTGAATGACATAGGCGAGCGCCTCGGGCGCGACCGTCGGCAGTGCGCGCGGCATGTCCGATCTATCATGCGTAAGTTCGTCGGCGTCGACACATTGCAGATGCGCGAGATCCGCGGCGGCGAGTCCTGCGCGACCTTGCTCATCCGCGATGCATGCAGTCAGCGAGCAGTTCGCAGCGAAGTGCCGCAGCCGCTCGGCTGGATAGGCAGGATCGAGGGGAACGTATGCGCAGCCTGCTTTGAGTACGCCCATGATTGCGGCGACCAGAAGTGGCCCCTTCGCCATGGAAAGACCGACGCATGACCCCGCCGGGAGGCGTGCGAGCAGTTGCTGTGCGATCCGGTCGCTGAGCGCGTCGAGTTCGTCATAGTGCAGGGTTTGATCGTTGAATCGAATGCCAATGTGCTTGCCGAAGCGCGCGACGACCGATGCGAACCGCGCCGGTATCGAAGTCGGCGCTTCGTTCATCGGCGTACCGTGCGAATAGCCGCATACGAGCGCGCGCTGGCGCTCGCTCAGATACGATAGTTCTCCGACCAGTGCATCGGGTTCGTTTGCTGCGGCGTCGATCAGCGTCGCGAGCACTTCGGTCATGCGTTCGGCCGTTTGCGGCTCGATGAGCGATCCATCGAATTCCAGGCGGCCGTCGATTCCGCCCTGCGAATTCATATAGAAGATCGCGGAGATATCGGCTTTGGAAGTACGTGAAGGCAACTCTTCGACGGTGACGGTTCCGTCGCCGATGCGTCCATTCAGATCGATTCCGCTTTGCAGACTGAAAAGCGTGTTGACCGCACCGATATCCGCGACACCCGCCTCATACGGCGTAGCCAGCAGATGGTCGCGATCCGCGAGCATTTGCGCCTGCACGGCCGAGACGAGATCTCCAAAAGGTTCGCGCGGATCGATGTGCATGGTCATGACGGCCATGGACACCAGCATGCCGTAAAGCGACTCACTGCCGGGAACGTCGCGTCCGGCCTGCGGGTAGCCGCTTGCGAGCGTGGTTTGATCGGTCAGACGCCACAGCCACATCAGGTGCAGAGCAAAGAGCACCGGCGAGAGCGTGGTGTTGCGCGCCTGCGCGATACGTCGCAGCTTGTCGGTCTGCTCGCGCGTCAGCTGCATCGTCAACGCGCGATTGGCGTTCGGCGCGCGCGTGCTGGCGTCGAACGGCAAGTCGACGCGCAGTGGCACGCCCGCGAGCTTGTCCGACCAGTAAGCCCGGGCGCGGGCCACCGGCTGCGAGTCCCGTATGCGCGACATCCACGCGCAGTAATCGAACCAGTTCAGCGCGCGATCATCGAGCGGCTTCCCCTCGTAGAGCGCTGCAAGTTCCTCGAGGAGCAACTTCAGCGACCAGCCGTCGAACAGTGCGTGATGGATCGTGAAGAGCATCGTGCTCACGCCGCTTTCGGTGTCGAGCAGCATGCGCGCATGCCAGGCCGGCGCTTCCGCCAGCCGAATGGGTGAGGCGAGGCAGGCGTCGAGTTGCGCATCGATGCTTTCCGCGGTCGCGCTTTCGAGCGGGATCGGCACGTTCCCAGCGGCGGCCGGCATCAGCCGAACGCCGCCATCGATGTCCGCCAGGCGTGCGCGGAACAGCGGATCGCGCGCGAATAGCCGCGTGAGCGCCGCGTGCAGCGCAAGGGGATTCACTTCGCGGCTGAAATCGGCACGCACGACGATGTTGTACGCGTTATCCGCGGGGTCATGGCGGACTCGGTGAACGATTGCCTGCGCGATGCCGCTCATGACCGGCACGCCGCTTTGCGCCTCGACATCGGGGATGAGAGGCGGCAATGCATCGTGGTCGTCGAGCCCTTCGCGAAGCACGCGGCAGAACGCGTCGAACGCTGGATGCGCGAGCAGGAGTCCGGGCTTCACGTTCGCGCCGAGCGCTTCACCGATGCGTTTGCACGCCAACGTGGCGAGCAGGGAGTGCCCGCCCGCATCGAGAAAATGGCTGCGTTCGTCGATGGATTCGACGGGCACATCCAGGGTGACGGCCCACGCGGTTTGCACCGCGCGCTCGAGCGTATCGAAGTCGCGCCCGGCCGCGTGCGCTGACGATGCGTTGGGTGCCGGCAGCCGCGTGCGATCCACCTTGCCATTCAAATTGAGCGGCCAGGCATCGACGGGAACGAGAAACGCCGGAACCATGTACGACGGCAGACGCGTTTCGAGGCGTCGCCGCAACTCCGTGGGCGCCAGTCCGCTCGCGCCGTACCATGCGACGAGCGCGATATTTCCCTGATGGGCGCACGTGCCGATGCAAACCGCGTTCACCTCGGGTTGAGCCGCGATGACATGCTCGACCTCGGAGATTTCGATGCGATAGCCGCGCACCTTCACCTGGAAATCGTTGCGGCCCAGAAATTCGATATCGCCATTCGGCAGAAAGCGGCCGAGATCGCCGGAGCGATAGATGCGTCCAGCGCCGTCAGCGTCGTCGATGAACTTCTGCGCGGTCAACTCCGGGCGCCGCAGATAACCCCGCGCGACCGACGGACCGCCGATGCAAATCTCCCCGATCCCGCCGAGCGGCACACCGCGCCCCTGCGCATCGAGCAGATGAATGGCATAGCCCGGCAGCGGGCGTCCCAGCTCATTCGCGAGCTTGCGCCCGCCGAACGTGTTTTCCGTCGCAAGCACGGTGGCCTCGGTCGGGCCGTAGATGTTCGATAGGCGCACCACAGCGGACCAGAACCGGACCGTGTCGTCGTCGCTGGCTTCGCCGCCGCACAGAATCGTCTTCAGATCCGGCAGTGGACGACGCGGCAGCAGCCGCAGCACCGCGGGCGGGAGAAACGCATGCGTGATGCGCTCGTTGTTGAGAAACTGGAACATCGCGGGCGGGTCTGCCCGAACCGAGTCGGGCGCGACAATCAGATGTCCGCCGTGCGTCAGCGGGTTGAAGATCTCCAGCACGCTCGCATCGAAATTGACCGACGCGAATTGCAGCCAGCGGGAGCCCGGCCCACGGTCATAACGCCCGTCGAGCGATGCGATCATGTGCGCGAGCATGCCGCGTTCGATCACGACGCCCTTCGGCTGGCCCGTGGTGCCGGACGTGTAGATGACGTACGCAGCATGTCTCGGATCGGCGTCGCGGCATAGCGCCGTGACAGCCGTGCCGTGCTCTGCCGGCGCGAGCATGTCTTCGATACGAAGCACCGGGCATTCGAACGTGCCGCGCACGCGGGCTTCGCTGGCGGCGTCGGTGATGACGGCGGCGAGCTTCGCATCGGCCGCCATGAAGCGCAGGCGCTGTTCGGGCATCAGCGGGTCGAGCGGCACATAGCCTGCGTTCGCCGCCAATACACCGAAGATTGCAGGCACGATGCGCGCGCCGCGCGCGACGCAAATGCCGACCAGCGCGTCCGCCGTGACATGCGGCGTGAGGGCATCCGCGATTCGCGCGGCCCCGCGAGCGACTTCCGAATAAGTGAAACACGCATCGGGGCCGCTCACGGCAAGCGTGTCGGCATGTCGGCGCGCGATGTCGTCGAACTGCGCGAGCACGTCGCGCGGCGGGATGGCGAGCGCCGCGCCGTGCGACCATTCCCGCCGGCGCGAAGCCAGCTCGGAGGTATCGAAGTCGAGCTGAGCGACGGGGGTGTCGAGTTGCGCCGCGAAACTCGCCAGCAACGCCACATAATGCTCGAGCGCAAGGGCGAGCCCGTGCGCGGATTCCCGATGACGCACGTTCACGTCGAGCGAAATCGCATCGTCCAAGCGCATATAGATGGCCGTATCCTCGCGTTCGGGCCTGCGGCAGAAGCGCGCGAGGAACGTGCATGCGTGGCCGTCCAGGCGAAGTGCGCCATACGGCATGGTCTCGCGCTCGATGAGCACGGTCGTGGCACGGTCATACTCCTGATGTACGCGCCTGAGTTCGTCGAGCACGTCGCCCGCGGGAATATTCGCGTGAAAATCGGCCAATGCGAATCTGGACCTGGCTTGCAGGAGAAACTGCCGAAGTGTCATGCCCTCTTCGAAATCGCTGCGAATGAAGCGCACACGTTCGTCGTAGCCGATCTGTCCAAGAGACTGCCGCTGGCCACGTCGATGGTGCGCCGTGACGACTACGGATTGACGCGCAAGCTTCTGCAACAGTACGTGAAGCGCCGCTTGCAGCAGAAACTCGATGCTCAGGCCAAGTGCGCGGGCTTGCTCGCGAATTTCGCCTGACAGCGCCTTGCCGAGCGACACGGTGAAGCTCGATTCGCCTGTTTCGCCTTCGATCGAAGGCGGCTGCCATGCGAACGCGCCATCGCCCAGTTCGCGCACCCAGAATGCGAGGTCGCGGCGCCACTGCTCCGGTTCGAGCGACGCACGCTCGGCGTCGAGCATGGCGTGCTGGTCGAGGCTGATATCGGCGGGCAAGGCGCCGTGGTTGTATGCGTGGGAAATCGCCGCGAACAATGGCTCAAGCGAGAAACGATCGAGCAAGCCCTCGTGACAGGCGAACACCAGAAAGCTTTGGGTCTTGCCGAGAAGCAGCGTGATGGACCAGGGCGCGCCCGCGTCCATGCGGAACGGCTGTGCGCAAAGGGTTTCGATGATGGGTGTCGCGCTGACTTCGTCTGCGTGCGCGATGTCGATGATCTCGAGTTCGGCGAGCGCTGTCTCGTGAAGCAGATAGCGCGGCCCATCCTCGCCACGCACCATGCGCCAGCGCAAGGGTTTGCAGTGCTGTGCGATCAGCGCGACTGCCTGCGTGAGACGCTCGCCATCCGGGGTGCCTTTGAGACGAAATACCGCGCTCAGATTGTGAACTTCGGCCGAGGGCCCCGCGGCGCGGGACTGAGTGCGAGAAAGTGAAAGTATGTCAAATTTCATTCTTTACCTCATTATTTTTGAACTACTAAGCAAATCATCTACACGTATAGAATCAGTCAATGAAATTGACCGCGCACTTCTCTTCTATCGTCGATCGGTAATTCGCATTACTACTGATACCGTCGATGCTTATAAGTTCATCGCAATAAAGAGAGTTCGCAGCGCTCGCGCTTTATCTCAGAGTTGTCGGATTAACTACTGGCAGGCGATTGCAGGGTTTGGCAGGAAATCGACGGATTCCCGTGACGCCGATCACCCGTTTCGGGAGATCGACATATGTGTGCTGATTCGCCGCGTCGCGTCGACTAAAAATATGAAGAAAGATAACCTGAGTGGCGCGAAGTTCAGCGGTTTTTTGTTCTTGTAATTTTCATACGGAACAACGCGCCTGCCACATGCGGAGCGCAAAGGGCGGCTAAGCCTTCGCGATCCTTTCCATGATGCGCTCGGGATGTTTGCTCGCGGCGAAGCCGTGGCGCGCATAGAGCCCGTGCGCGTCGGATGTGACGAGCATCATGCGGCGCAATCCCTGCAGATCGGGATGCGCCATCACGCATTGCATCATCCATTTGCCGAGGCCCGCGCCCTGATGCCCGGGCAGCACGAAGACATCGGCGAGATAGGCGAAGGTCGCGGTGTCGGTGATCATGCGCGCATAGCCGATCTGCGCGTTGCCGCGAAAAAGCCCGAACGCGAGCGAGTTACGGGCGGCGCGCTCGACCTTTTCGCGCGCGATGCCGGGCGACCAGTACGCCACTTCGCTCAGGTAACGATGCACGACATCGAAGTCGAATTCATCGATGTCGGTGCTCAGCCGATAGTCGTCCCGGGTCCACTGCATCGCGTCGCTCCATGTGCGTCATGAAGCGACGAGAATAGGCGATCGACGCGCCGTGCTCCATGCACACTTTGCGTCTGTCAGTGTCAGTGCACGTTGTAGATGCGGCCGGTTTCCGCGCCTTCGACGCTGCGGCTGTACGCGAGCGCCACGCGCGCGCCGCTCGCGGCCTCGAAACCGCGGAAGTACGGGCCGAAGCTTTCGCGCGCTTCCTCCAGCATCGTCGGGCTGACGACGTTGATGCGCAGGCCGCGCGGCAACTCGATCGCCGCGCCGCGCACGAAACCTTCGATCGCGCCGTTGACCGCCGCCGCGCTCGCGCCGTCCCGGATCGGCGCCGCGCCGACAATGCCGCTCGTCAGCGTGAACGAGCCGCCGTCGTTCAGATGATCACGCGCGGTGAGCACGAGATTGACCTGTCCCATCAGCTTGTCGTCGAGACCGCGGCGGAATTGCTCGGGCGTCATCTTCACGAGCGGCCCGAAGTGCACATGGCCGGCTGCCGCGACGATCGCATCGACGCGGCCGATTTCTTCGAAAAGCCGCTGGATGCTGTTCGGATCGAGCAGATCGACGCGATGCGCGCCGCGCGTCGCGCCGATCTCGAAGACTTCATGACGGGACTTCAGTTCGGCGGCGACCGCCCGGCCGACCGTACCGGTGGCGCCGATGACAGCGATTTTCATGATTGGCTCGCACAGTTTGCGTTGAGGGAATGTCAGCCATTGTGCGGGCGCGCGCGGGCGCGAAAAAGATGCGCCCGCTTCAAGGATTGCAAACGGCGGGTTTCGAATGACTAGGCGGACACCGCGCGCGCGGGCATCGGCGAAAGCAGATACAGCGATGCCGCGAACTTGCAGACGAGTCCCGCACCGCAGATGAACGCGCCTGCCGGGAACGCGTGCCATTGCAGCGCGAGCGTCGGCGCGACGAGCGCGACGGACACGAACCCGAGCGCGACGGCGAGCCAGCGCGCCCATTGCAGCCGCGACGCGACGCACACGTAAAGCAGGCCGACCAGCACGCGCGAGGTAATCGACGCCGCCAGCGGATGGCTCGACGCGTCGCCAGGAAGGCCGATCGCGAGCGTCAGCGCGAACTCGGCCCACGACAGCGCGTAGGCCGCGCCGAGGCAGGCAATCGCAGAGGTGAAGCGCTGTTCGGGGGTGACTACATGGCGCGCGCCCGGTTGCAGTTGCGCGGCTTCGCCGGAATCTTGCGGGTAACTGTCGTATGCGTGGATCGTCGTCATCTGGCCTTTCCCCTTTGATCGCTTGCAGTGCGTTTTGTCGGCCGCGCGCGTTTTTGTTGCGATGCGGCGCTTCGTTGGCGGTGTCACTGCGCATACGCCGTGCCTGCTCCGAGGAACGCGCGTTGCTTCCAGTTTATGCCGATAAACCAGCGACCAAAAGGAGCCCGCGATGAACAACGTCAAAGAGCAGCATCCTCACTCGGAGCGTGATGAAGACGATCTCGACAAGGCCGTCGAAGACACGTTTCCCGCCAGCGATCCGCCCGCGACCGGCGGCGTGACGCGCATCGAAACGGACGATAAGAAAGACGAAAAGAAGTGATCTGAATGCGCGTTGAAGCAAGAGAGCCGCATATTCGATGCGGCTCTTTGCTTATGATGATTCAACCGCGTTCCAGCTCGAACAATCGCGACGGCCGCATATGATTGAGCGCGTAGTGCTTGCGCCCGCGCAAGGTATGGCCGTGTGGATCGCGTCCCTCGAAGCGCACCTTGTCTTCGATCTCGGGCACCGTCGGCGCGACCATGCCGTGATCGATCAGCCGGTAACCCCGCTCGAGCGCGAGCAACACGCCGTTGCGTCCGGGACGGCTGTCGAAGCCGCCGAGGCCATCGCCCGGCTCCGCCACGTAGTTCACCCGCGTTGCGTTCGAATTGATGACGGCGTCCGGCTCGCGCGCGCGCATCTCGGCTTCGCGTCGCGCGTGGATGTTCTTCATATCGGCATCGACGGTGTCGTCGGGTCCGTCATCGTTGGCGACATCGATACCGCGCGGCGCTTTCTCATAGAGGCCCTGCGGACCGACATGCTTGTTGGCTTCAGCGTTGCTCATCGCGTGCTCCGTTGATCTGAACCGACCCACCGCTACGCAAGACTCATTCCGGATATTTGGCGACGGAACCGCGAGCCTTGCCTGAGGGCGCCTCGCCGGACAGCGAAAATTTCGGCCATTTTTTTCGACCCCAAGCCGTTTTCCTGCAAGTATTATTTGGAACCTGTCGGCGGCAAAGCGCAAGGCGGGACGCGAACAATCGGGAGGGCGCGTTTCACGTTGCCGTCGAAGAAGAGCAATGCGATTCGAACGAGCAGGGCACTTTCACACAGGTGACTCATGCAACACGATGCAGCCTTTTCACATCGAGGCTACCTTCTGAACTGCGCGCCCGCCCGGGCCGGAGATGGCAGCTACCAGCCGTATGTGGTGATCTCGCGATCGAGCGATGGCGAACTCGTCGCGAACCGCTTCTTTCCGTCGGACCTGCGATTTCGCGACGCAGAGGCCGCCATCGCGCACGCGCGCGACTGGGCCGTGCGCTGGATCGACGCCAGTAACGTAACGGCGTGAGCGATGTGCGGATGAACATCGCGAACCCGGGCGCGCGAGGCGCCGGGCGGCAGGCTTCGCCAAAACCGGTTAATCTTGACGTTTGACCCGTTGCGCAAGGCGCGGCGGCCGCTTCTCTTGCTTCATCGCCGACATGCAGAACACGCCTACGCCTGGATCCATACCGCCGCTCGAACCCTCTCGCGAAACATCACGCGACACGCCTCAGGAATGGGGCCTTGCCCGCATCGTGGCGGACTTGCGTCAGTCGCGCGAAGAGTTGCATCGCACGCGGCATCCGCTCGGCATCCGCGAGCTGCCTTCACGCGATGCGATCGTCAGGATCGTCAACGGTCTGCGTTCCGCGCTGTTTCCCACGCATTACGGCGCGCCCGATCTGACCGACGAAAGCGTCGATTACTACGTCGGCCAGACGCTCGAAAGCAACTTGCGCCTGCTGCGCGAGCAGATTCGCCGCGCGTTGCGCTTCCTGCCCGAGCATCGCGATACGAGCGAAGCCGAACTCGCCGCGCAGGCCTTTGCGGTCGCGCGCGAATTCGGCTCGCAGTTGCCGCAGATTCGCGCGCTGCTCGTGAGCGATATTCAGGCGGCGTTCACCGGTGATCCGGCCGCGCAGCACATCACCGAGATTCTGCTGTGCTATCCCGGCATCTGGGCGATGACGCATCATCGTCTCGCGCACGCGCTGCACAAGCTCGGCGTGCCGTTGCTCGCGCGCTTCATCAACGAAATCGCGCATTCGCTGACGGGCATCGACATTCACCCGGGCGCGACGATCGGGCCGAGCTTCTTCATCGATCACGGCACGGGCGTCGTGATCGGCGAGACGGCGGTGATCGGCCAGCATGTGCGTGTCTATCAGGCCGTGACGCTCGGCGCGAAGAGCTTTCCTTCGACCAGCGATGGCGCGCTCGTAAAGGGCAACGCGCGGCATCCTGTCGTCGAGGACGATGTCGTCATTTATGCGGGCGCGACCATTCTCGGCCGCGTGACGATCGGCAAGGGGTCGGTGATCGGCGGCAATGTCTGGCTCACGCACAGCGTGCCGCCAGGCAGCAACGTGTCACAGGGCAAGATCCGCGAGGGCAGCGGTCCGGATGTGCCAGGCAACGGATTCGGCGCATGAAATGACGAAAGGGCCGCGAGGCCCTTTCTGTCGTCGCGTTCTTTACGTATTCGATACGCTGAATGCGCTCGCGTTGCCGACGATCGATAGAAACTCGCGCCGCGTCGATGGATCGTCGCGAAACGATCCGAGCATGCGCGACGTGACCATCGCGACGCCCGCTTTGTGCACGCCGCGCGTCGACATGCATTGATGCGCGGCTTCGAGAATCACGCCGACGCCGATCGGCTGCAGCACTTCGTTTAGCGTATCGGCGATCTGTGCGGTCATCTTCTCCTGAATCTGCAGGCGCTTGGCGAAAGCATCGACGAGGCGCGCGAGCTTCGAAATGCCGACCACACGTTTGTTCGGCAGATACGCGACATGCGCGCGGCCGATGATCGGCACCATGTGATGCTCGCAATAGCTTTCGAAACGAATGTCCTTCAGGACGATCATCTCGTCATAACCCTGCACTTCGGAAAACGTGCGCGCAAGGATCTCGTGCGGATTCTGATCGTAGCCCGCGAAAAACTCCTCGTAGGCGCGCACGACGCGGCCCGGGGTGTCGAGCAGTCCCTCGCGCCTCGGGTCGTCGCCGGCCCAGCGCAAGAGAACGCGCACGGCGGCTTCGGCTTCCTCGCGGGTCGGACGATCGGCTTGTTCAGCAGGCATGTCCGAGCCTGAAAGATGGTTTTTGCGCGGGGCGCTCATCGAAAACTCCTGTCAGTCAAGATGCAATCAATGCGTTCTGCATCCCGCTATTGTTTCACGTTTCCGATGGTCGATATGAATGTCAGGTTTTTCCGCCTCCATCGATACCCGAACCCGTCCGCCAGACCCGCTTGCCTTCCTCCGACAACTGGCCGCTGCTATGGTCCTTGTCGGGTTCGGTGCCGGGCTCGGCCATCGACCCGCCCGGCTGTTCCTGCGAAGGTTGCGCCTTGCCCTTGCGCTGCGCGATGCGGTCTTCCTGAGAACGTCCGGCATAGTTGCTCATGGTGCGTCTCCTTTCGAATTGATGCGATGAAAGGTGCGCAAGCGGCGTTCCAGCCGGACGATGCGCTCACGCGGGCTTGTGCTCGACGCCGCCCAGCACCATCCACGAGACGCCGAACTTGTCGGCGACCATGCCGAAGCGCTTGGCGAAGAAGGTTTGCGTCATCGGCATCTGCACCTGGCCGCCGTTGGACAGCGCGTTGAAGTACTTTTCCGCTTGCTGTTCGTCGTTGGCCGTGAGCGAGAGCGATACGCCCTTGAGTTCCGGCTTGCCGCTGCACATGCCGTCGGACGCCATCAGCATGGAGTCGCCGATGGTGAAGGCCGCATGCATGATCTTGTTTTCCGATCCCGGCGGAAGGCTGCATCCGCTGGCCGTTTCGGCCTTGCCGGCTTCCGGATTTTCGCTGAAGCGCATCATCATGACGACTTGCGCGCCCAGATTCTCGCGATAAAACGTGATCGCCTCTTCGCAGCGGCCTTCGAAAAACAGATAGGGTTGCACTTGCATGTCTGCTCCTTGTTATGACTTTTCGTCGGGGTCCATATCCATCATGAGCGGCACCGATGCGTGTTCGTGCACGACACGCCAGTCGCCGTCGATCTTCCTGAAGCACACGGTGGCGCGCACGATGTCCTCCTGCTCGCCCACGGCGACGCGATTGACGGAGTGCGCGTAAGCCAGATCGCCGCTCGCGGCGACTTCCACTTCCCGCATCTCGAACGTGAGCGGGCCTTTCATGCTGTCGAACCAGCGCCGCCAGTTCTCGCGATAATGCTCGACGCCCTTGATCGATGCAGGCGGCACGACATCGAACACGACGACATCCGGCGCGTAATGACTGACGAGCGCGCCGACGTCTTTCGCGAGCACCGCCTGCCGCCACGCTTCGATCAGTTCGCGGATGCGCGCGACATCGTCTGGTCCGGTCATGATTGCCTCCTTGCACGTATTGGAAACGATGCCGCCGCGTCGTGACAAAGCAACGACAAACGCCGATGAACAATTATTTTTGAGTTTGTGTACACCGTCCACAAAAAGTAGCAGAGATAATGGACAGTGTCCACATCTGGAAAGCCCGACGAATCAAAATGACAAATGGCAAGCCGCGCAGCACCTACCGACATGGCGACCTGCGCCGCGCGCTGATCGATGCGGGTATCGAGCTGGCGCGCGAAGGCGGACCGGATGCGATCGTGCTCCGCGAAGCGACGCGCCGCGCGGGCGTCGTGCCGAACGCAGCCTATCGTCACTTCGAAAGCCGTCTGGAATTGCTATCGGCGGTGCGTTCGGCGGCGCTGTCGCGGGTGGCGCAGGCAATGGAAGAGGAGTTGGCCGCGCGCCCGAAAAAGCGCCGCCGCGCCGATGCGGCGCGCGCGGGATTGCGAGCCATCGGCGCGGGCTACCTGCGCTTTGCGCAAAAGGAAACCGGGCTCTTTCGCACGGCGTTCGCCGCGCCTCAGTGCGAGTGGGGCGAACACGACGCGTCTTACGGCGCCGGACCGAGCGGACTCGATCCGTTCGAGTTGCTGAGCCGTGCGCTGGACGACATGGTGGAGGCGGGCGCGCTCGATGCGAAGCGGCGGCCCGAGGCTGAATATCTCGCGTGGAGCGCGGTGCATGGCTTCGCGCTGCTCGTGATCGAGGGGCCGTTGCAGGGTCTTGCGCGCGCGCAGATCGAACCGCTTGCCGAACGTCTGCTCGATATGGTCGACAGCGGGCTTTGAGCGGTTGAGTTTCGGCTGGTACCCGTCGCCCGCAGCGGCGCGATTCGTCTGCTTATTTCGACCGGTCCGCTATCGGCTCGACCACGCTCAAGAGCAGCAGCAGGCACAAGGCCGCCGTTCCGACCATGTAGAGAAAGACCGCGGTCCAGCTATAGCTGTCGAGCAGGAAACCGACCGCGAGCGGGGCGCATGCGCCGCCGATCTGCCCCACCGAGTTCACGATGCCGAACGCGGTCGGATACGTCGACTTGGTGGCGAGTCCCATCGGATACGCCGAGTAACCCGCGAAGCCGATACCCAGCATGAGGCCTGCCATGATCAGCGCCGCGCCGAGGTAAGCGACGCTGTCGGGCGCGTCGATCAGGAGGAACGTCATGATCATCGTGCCGAGGGCGCCGAGCATCATCATCGGCTTGCGGCGGCCGCCGAGCAGGCGATCCGAGATGATGCCGCCGAGCATGTTGCCCGTCACCGCGCCGATGAAAGGCGCCGACGCGAGAAAGCCCATCTTCACCGAAGCGAAGCCTTTCACCGTGATGAGATACGTGGGAATCCACGAGATGAAGATGTTGCTGATGCCGATCATGCAGCCATAACCCAGCGCAATGCCGAAGATGTTCCACGAGCCGAACACCTGGCGAATCGTCTCCAGTTGCGGCACGCGCTTCGTGCGATTGATCGCGTCGAGCCGGGGCATCGGCGTCATGCGCGCGCGGGAGAGCGACTTGCCGCCGTTGCTGTCGACGGTCGCTTCATCGGCGATATAGCGGCGCTCGGCGGGCGAGCAGAAGCGGTTCTCGCCGGGCGAATTCGTCACGAACATCAACCAGACGAGCGCGAGGATAATGCCCGGAATCGCGAACACATAGAAGATCTCGCGCCATCCCCACAAGTGGATCACGATGAGGCACACCGAAGGCACGATCAGCGGCCCGAGCTTCGACGCGGCGATCCACAAACCCGTTGCGGTGCCTTTTTCCTTCGCGGGAAACCAACGGTTGATGACGTTCGTGCAGCCGATGCCGAGCGGTCCTTCCGACAGCCCGAGCCCCACGCGATACGTCATCAGCAGAAACACCGACGATGTCGTGCCCATCAAGCCCGTGAACACCGAAGTCAGGATCATGAAGACGGAGAACAACAAGCCCGTCGTCTTTTCGCTGAGCCGTTTATAGAGGAGGCCGACAGGAATCTGCACGAAGCCATACGCGAAGGAAAACAGGCTCACGATGAGTCCCGCTTCGGTATTGGTGATGTGATATTCCTTCTTCAGATACGGCAGCGCAATGCCGAAATTGGCGCGATCCGCGCACGCGATGGCCCAGATGCAGAAGATCAGTCCCATCACGATCCAGCGATGTTTCGTGCGCTTCTCGGCGATAGGTTCCGCGTTCGAGGAAGCGATGATGCCGTCGGCGTTGCTGGTAGGGCGCAGGCTCACGCTGTTGTCTCCGATGTCATTTTTCAAGGCTTTATTGTTGGTATGCCTTCTGATGCTTCGAATTGTGGGGATGGCCCGCAACAGCGTCCAATCTTTTATTGCTATTACCTGATTCCCGGATTGAATCGATCGCAGGCGTTATCGACGCTGGTTCGATTCGTGGATCAATTGATAGCCTTTTGGGATTGGACGCGACCGGCAGAAGCGGACATCATCCGCTCCACATCGGAAACGAACCTCATGGAGCACGCGAATTGAAGCCGAGCATTCTGCAACTGAACCCCATCCTCGTACCGGCCATCAACGAGAAGCTGGATGCGCTCTACACGATGCATCGCCTGTTCGAACAGGACGACAAGGACGCGTATATCGGCGAGCACGGCGCGTCGATTCGCGGCGTGATCACCGGCGGGCATACGGGCATTTCGAACGATCTGATCGAGCGCTTGCCCGCGTTGCAGGTGATCGCGGTGAACGGTGTCGGCACCGATGCGGTCGATCTCGAATTCGCACGTTCGCGTGGCATTCCGGTGACGGGCACATTCGGCGCGTTGACCGAGGACGTGGCCGATCTCGCGATCGGCTTGATCCTGACCGTGCTGCGTGAGATCTGCCCCGGCAACGACTTCGTGAAGACCGGCAAATGGGTGAAGAACCCGAGCCCGAGCGCGATTCCGTTGGCGCGCCGTTTCAGCGGCAAGCGCGTGGGCATCGTGGGGCTCGGCAAGGTCGGTCGCGCGATCGCGCAGCGCGCCGCCGCATTCGCCTGCCCGATCGCCTATACGGACGTGCGCACGATCGACGGCGTCGACTATCGCTTCGTGCCGGATCTGCTGTCGCTCGCCCGCGAAAGCGACATCCTGATTCTTGCAGCGGCGGCCGACAAGGCGAAGGGCATCGTGAACGCGGCCGTGCTCGATGCATTGGGCAAGGACGGCTATCTCATCAACATCGCGCGCGGCAAGCTGGTGGTGGAAAGCGATCTCGTCGAAGCGCTGTCGCGCGGTGCGATCGCGGGCGCGGGCCTCGACGTGTTCGTCGATGAACCCAATGTGCCCGTCGAACTGTTCGGCATGGATCGCGTCGTGCTGCAGGCGCATCGCGCGAGCGCGACGGTGGAATCGCGCACCGCGATGGGCGAGATGGTGCTCGCGAGTCTTGCGCAAGGTCTCGCGGGACAACGTCCCGAAGGCAGCCTGACGACATAAACGCGGCTTCAACGCGCCCGGGGCGAACATATAATGATCGGCTATCACTTCAACGTCGATTACGAATGCTCGATCTCGGACAAGTGCGTTGCTTCGTCGCCGCCGCGACGGAGCTGAATTTCAGGCGCGCGGCGGCGTTGCTCCACATGACGCAGCCGCCGCTTTCCAGACAGATTCATCTGCTGGAAGAGAACCTGGGCGTGCAGCTTTTCGAACGCGTCGGCCGCGCGGTCAAGCTGACGACCGAAGGGCGCGTGTTTCTCGCGGATGCTACGCGTCTGCTCAATCTCTCCGAGCAGGCGGAAAGCGCGGTCAGGCGCGCGAGCAAGGGCAAGACCGGGCGCGTGCGAATCGGCTTCACGGGCGCTGCGGGATACGAGTTGATACCCGAGTTGCTCGTCGCGGCGAAGCGTGATCTGCCGGATATCGATGTCGTGTTGCTGGAGATGATCTCGGTCGCGCAGATCGAAGGCTTCGAGGCGAACGCAATCGACCTCGGCTTCATGCGGCCGCTGCCATCGCGCCAGAAGGTGGAGTTCCTCCTCGTCGATCGTGAGCCGATGATCGTCGCGCTGCCTGCAAGACACGAACTGTGCCGCTTCGAACAACTCGAACTCGCGCAGTTGCACGAGCAGGCGTTCATCATGCATTCGCCCACGCACGGCAAATACTTTCACGATCGCATCATGAGCATGCTCGTCGCCGATGAAGTGAAGCCGCATTTCACGCAATACATCGATCAGACGCCGACCATTCTGTCGCTCGTGCGCGCGGGCCTGGGCGTGTCGATTCTTCCGGCATCGTCGCAACGGTTTCACTACGACAACGTCGAGTTCAGGGACATCGCCGGCAATACCGTTCAGGCGGAAATGAGCATGGCGTGGCGCACGGATCAGGACAATCCCGCCGTCACGGCCTTCCGGCACATGGCGGCGGAATACTTCGTCAAGCGGCGTGCGTGATCGCGTGTGATGTCGCGTCGAGCGCGGCCTTGGCCTTCTCGACGATCTCGTCGATTTCGTCACGCGTGACAACGAGCGGCGGCGACAGCAACATGCGATCGTGACTCGCGCGCATCACGAGATTGCCCGCAAAGCAGAAATCGCGGCACAGGGTGCCGATATCGTCGCCATTGGCGAAGCGCTTTCTCGTCATACGATCAACGGCCAACTGAATGCCCGCGACGAGCCCCACGCCCGCAATCTCTCCGACAATCGGATGGTCGCCCAGCGCGTCGCGCAAGCGCTGTTGAAAGTACGGGCCTGCATCGTTCTTCACGCGCGCCACGATGCCTTCGTCTCGCAGCAGCTTAAGATTCGCCACGGCGACGGCGGCAGCGACGGGATGCCCCGAATACGTGAAGCCGTGATTGAACTCGCCGCTGTTCACGATCGCGTCCGCGATGGTGTCCGATAGCGCGACCGCGCCCATCGGCACATAGCCGCTCGTGAGACCCTTGGCCATCGTGATGACATCCGGCTCGAAGCCGAAGTGCCGATGCGCGAACCATTCGCCCGTGCGCCCGAAGCCACCGATCACTTCATCGGCGATCAGCAATACATCATGCTTGCGGCAGATACGCTCGATCTCCGGCCAATAGCTCGCTGGCGGAAAGATCACGCCGCCCGCGCCCTGAAACGGCTCGCCGATGAACGCCGCAACGTTCTCCGCGCCGAGCTCGATGATCTTTTCTTCGAGCTGACGCGCACGCGCGAGCCCGAACGCGTCCGCGCTCATCGCGCCGCCTTCGCCGAACCAGTAGGGCTGATCGATATGCGCGACATGCTCCATCTTCGACGGCATCTGCTCGTGCATGTAGCTCATGCCGCCGAGCGTGGCGCCCGCGATGGTCGAGCCGTGATAGGCGTTCGTGCGCGCGATCACATGACGCTTCTTCGGCTTGCCTTGCACGGCCCAGTAGCGATGCACCGCCCGCAGCGCCGTATCGTTCGCCTCCGAGCCGCTGTTGCAATAGAGAAAGCGATTGAATCGCGCGGGCGCGAGTTCCGCGAGCAAGGCGGAGAGTTCGATCACCGGCGGATGTGTCGTCTTGAAGAAGGTGTTGTAGTAGGGCAGCGTCTGCATCTGCTTCAGCGCGGCATCCGCGAGTTCGCGGCGTCCATAGCCCACGTTCACGCACCACAAACCGGCCATGCCGTCGATGATGCGATTGCCGTCCGAGTCCCACAGATAAACGCCCTCGGCCTTCACGATCACGCGGCTGCCCGCGCGATTGAGCGCGCCCATGTCGGAGAACGGATGCAGATGATACGCGGCATCGAGCGCGCGGTATTGAGCTGTCGAATCGATTCGATCGTTCATGTCGTCTTCTCCCGATATCAGACGTGCAATAAGAGATGCTTGCGTTCCCACGAACTGATCACGCGGAAGAACGCTTCATATTCGGTTTCCTTCAGCGCGAGAAACGCGCGCACGAACTTCTCGCCGAACATCTCGGCGAGCGGCTCGCAGGCGCCCATCAGCGTGAGGCCTTCTTCGAGATTGCGCGGCAGCTGATACGGCTGGCGATAGCCGTCGCTTGCAAGCGGCTCGGTCGGTTCGAGATGCTGCGTCATGCCGAGATAACCGGCGGCCAGCGTCGCCGCGATCGCGAGATACGGGTTGCAGTCGACGCCCGGTATGCGATTCTCGATGCGCCGCGCCTGTGGCGACGAATGCGGCACGCGAAAGCCCACGGTGCGATTGTCGTAGCCCCATTGCACGTTGATCGGCGCGGCCATGAAGCGCGATAGCCGGCGATAAGAATTGATATACGGCGCGAAGATCGGCATGAGCGCGGGCGTGTATTTCTGCAAGCCCGCGATGTAGCTATAGAAAAGCCCGGTCGGTTCGCAGTCGCGATTGGTGAAGAGATTGCGCCCGGTCTCTTCATCGACGATGCTCTGATGCACGTGCATCGCCGAACCCGGCTCGGTTTCCATCGGCTTGGCCATGAAAGTCGCGTACATCTTGTGGCGCAGCGCCGCCTCGCGCACCGTGCGCTTGAAGAGAAACACGCGGTCCGCGAGATTGAGCGCATCGCCGTGCATGAAGTTGATTTCCATCTGCGCCGCACCCACTTCGTGAATCAGCGTGTCGACTTCGAGTTCCTGCACTTCGCAATACTCGTAGATGTCTTCGAAGAGCGGATCGAACTCGTTGACCGCATCGATCGAATAGGCCTGACGTCCCGTTTCCGCGCGCCCGGTTCTGCCGACGGGCGGCTGCAACGGCAGGTCCGGATCGCGGTTCATGTCGACGAGAAAGAATTCGAGTTCGGGCGCAACGACCGGACGCCAGCCCTTCGCCGCGAATTTCTGCAGCACTTGCCGCAACACGCGGCGCGGCGAAATGGCGACGGGCGTGCCGTCGAAATGCACGCAGTCGTGGATGACCTGCGCGGTAGGATCGGCGGCCCACGGGATCAGGCGGATCGTCGCGGGATCGGGCACGCACACCATGTCGGGATCGGTGACGCCGGTGAAGCTGCCGTCGACGGGATAGTCGCCCGTGACGGTCTGGATCATCACGGCTTGCGGCAGGCGCATCGATTCGCCCGATTCGAACTTGCTGCGCGGAATGATCTTGCCGCGCGCGGTGCCGGCCATATCGGGAATGATCGCTTCGATTTCGGTGATGCGATGTTTTCGGAGGAATTCGTCGATGCGTTCCATTGTCGTTCTCGTGTATTGAGCAGGCGCATGCATCCACGGCCTTTGCGATGCATCGCGAAGGCGCAATGAAAAGGCGCGCGCATTCACGCGTGCGGACGCACGCGCGCGAACCAGTCAGCTAGCGAGGGGAAACGGGAGGAGGCGCTACGGCAGCAGTGACGCTGCGCCGACGCGTTGCACGGCGATGAACGCACGCGCAGAGACGACGTTGCGACGCCGCACGCAGCGGCGGGAAAGAACGGTCAGAACCGACAGGAAGCGGCGCCCGGAAGTCGTGCCGCAGCGATCGGCGCAGAAGCGATACACGCTCCGACGGGCCAGAGGGCTTTGGGCTTTCACGATAACACTCGTTTGGCGAGTTGATTGGCAGGGCGAGCGCCGGCGATGCAATGCCGACAATTGCCCTTCAACGAGGATATACGAGACATAAACGCCGTCAATACGTTTTTTCCAGCGGCCGCACGCGAATGATTCTCGCCGCGCGAGCGTTTCGGAGTTCGTTGCGCAATTCATCGATAATGTCGGCTCTTTCGCTTCGAACGTCCACAGAGCCCGATGCTCTCCAACCTGCTCGTCCAACTCGTCAACGGCCTGGCCGATGCCTGTGCGCTCTTTCTCGTCGCGTCGGGCCTGTCGCTCATCTTCGGCGTCACGCGCATCGTCAACTTCGCGCATGGCTCGCTGTACATGCTCGGCGTGTATATCGCCTATAGCCTGACGAGCCGTTTCGGCGCGAGCGTGGCGGGTTTCTGGGCCTCGGTGGCGGGCGCGGCGCTCCTGGTCGGCGCGATCGGCGCGGCGATTGAAGTGGGCGTGCTGAGGCGCATCTATCGCGCGCCCGAACTCTTTCATCTGCTCGCCACCTTCGCGCTCGTGCTGATCATTCGCGATGCCGCGCTCTACGTGTGGGGACCGGAAGATCTGTTCGGCCCGCGCGCGCCGCATCTCGAAGGCGCCGTGCAGTTGCTCGGCCATGCGCTGCCCGCT
>Ga0160459_100260_pt1 | contig 26296 bp, 26 predicted proteins | sample HID1973K_E6MG_FD_108208 | JGI IMG/M metagenome (GOLD analysis project Ga0160459, IMG submission 108208) | Enriched mosquito-associated microbial communities from UW Madison campus, WI, USA - HID1973K_E6 MG | ecosystem: Host-associated > Arthropoda: Insects > Digestive system > Unclassified ... | reverse complement strand
TCTTGACACTTTCCCGGTACGACGAGAAGGCGGCATTTCACTGCCGCTTTTTTGTGCCCGAAATTCGTCGCGTTCCATGACTGTAAAGATAACCATCGACTGCATGGGAGGCGACCACGGTCCGGCCGTGACCGTCCCCGCTGCCGTCAGTTTCGTGCGCTCGCATCCCGATGCGCATCTGATGCTCGTCGGTCTCGAGCAGCCCATCCGCGCCCAGCTCAAGAAGTCGAAGGCTCTCGACGAGCCGCGCCTGACCGTCGTTCCCGCGAGCGAAGTCGTCGCGATGGACGACCCCGTCGAAGTCGCGCTGCGCAAGAAGAAAGACTCGTCGATGCGCGTCGCGCTCAACCTCGTGAAGGAAGGCGAGGCGCAGACCTGCATTTCCGCCGGCAATACCGGCGCGCTCATGGCGGTGTCCCGCTATGTGCTGAAGACGCTCGCCGGCATCGAGCGTCCCGCCATCGCGTTCGCGATGCCGAGCCAGAAGGGTTACACCACCGTGCTCGATCTCGGCGCCAATGTCGACTGCGAACCCGAGCACCTGCTGCAATTCGCTGAAATGGGCCACGCGCTCGTGTCGGCGATCGAAGGCCGCGAGCGGCCCACGATCGGCCTGCTCAACATCGGCGAAGAAGTCATCAAGGGCAACGAAACGATCAAGCGCGCGGGCGAGCTTCTGCGCGCGAGTACGCTCAACTTCTACGGCAACGTGGAAGGCAACGACATCTACAAAGGCACCACGGATGTCGTCGTGTGCGACGGTTTCGTCGGCAATGTCGCGCTGAAGACCTCCGAAGGTCTCGCCAAGATGCTCGCCGACATGATCAAGGAAGAGTTCAGCCGTTCGTTCAGCTCCAAGCTGATGGCGCTCGTCGCGCTGCCCGTGCTCAAGCGTTTCAAGAAACGTGTCGATCCCGCGCAATATAACGGCGCGGCGTTGCTCGGCCTGCGCGGGCTGGTCATCAAAAGTCACGGTTCGGCCGAGGCCTTCGGGTTTGAGTGGGCCATCAAACGCGGGTATGATGCCGTCAAAAATGGCGTGCTCGAACGCCTGGTGCGCGCGATGGAAGAGAACGCGCCCGCGGCGCGCGAGGCCGACACGAACGCTTCTGCGTCCGATGCAGCGGCTGCGCCGGATCAATCGATCCAGCAGCCCCTTTCACAGGCCGATTCACAGCCCGCGCCCCAGCCCAACTCGCAGCCGAACCCGCCGGACGCGTCCGGTACTGCGCTACATTCGAAGGCATAATGGCTCAATCCAATCTTTACTCTCGCGTGCTGGGCACCGGCAGCTATCTGCCGTCCGAGCGCGTAACGAATCAGGACTTGGCGGACCGTCTCGCGAAGCAGGGCGTCGAGACGAGTGACGAATGGATCGTCGCGCGCACCGGCATTCACGCGCGCCACTTCGCGGCCCCGAATCAGACCACCAGCGACCTCGCGCTCATCGCTTCGCAGAGAGCGATCGAGGCAGCGGGCATCGATCCTCAGTCGATCGACCTGATCATCGTCGCGACCTCCACGCCGGACTTCGTGTTCCCGAGTACCGCGTGCCTGCTGCAGAACAAGCTGGGCATCAAGAACAACGGCGCGGCCTTCGACGTGCAGGCGGTGTGCTCCGGTTTCGCCTACGGCGTCGCGACGGCGGACAGCTTCATTCGCAGCGGCCTGAACCGCACGGCGCTGGTCATCGGCGCGGAGACGTTCTCGCGCATTCTCGATTTCAACGACCGCACCACTTGCGTGCTGTTCGGCGACGGCGCGGGCGCAATCGTGCTGCAGGCGTCCGAAGAGCCGGGCGTGCTGTCGAGCGCGCTGCACGCGGACGGCAGCTATTCAGACATTCTCTGCACGCCGGGCAATGTGAACGGCGGTGTCGTCGAAGGCAGCGCGTTCCTGCACATGGATGGTCAGGCCGTGTTCAAGCTCGCGGTCAACGTGCTCGAAAAGGTCGCGCTCGAAGCGCTCGACAAGGCGAAGCTCACGCCGGAAGACATCAATTGGCTGATTCCGCATCAGGCCAATATCCGCATCATGCAAAGCACGGCGCGCAAGCTGCATCTGCCGCCGGAGCGCATGGTCGTGACGGTCGGCGAGCACGGCAACACGTCGGCGGCGTCGATTCCGCTCGCGCTCGACGTCGCGGTGCGCGACGGCCGCGTCAAGCGCGGCGACAACGTGCTGATCGAAGGCGTGGGCGGCGGCTTCACGTGGGGCGCGTCGGTCATCCGCTACTGATCGTTTATCGATTTCCCTCTACTCATTCGCAACTGATCCCTTCGTCACGACAGCCGCCGCGCGCCGCATGAGCGCGCGATTTGCGCGCAGGCACCGACGACATCGCGGATCATTCCAATCAACGAGGACGATATGAAATTTGCGTTCGTTTTCCCCGGACAGGGCTCGCAGTCGATCGGCATGCTCAATGCATTCGCCGATCACGCCATCGTGCGCGAAACCGTGCAGCAGGCATCCGACGCGCTCGGCCAGGATCTCGGCAAGCTGATCGCCGAAGGCCCGGTAGAAGAACTGAACCTGACGACGAACACGCAGCCCGTCATGCTGACGGCCGCGTACGCGATCTACCGCGTGTGGGAAAAGGAAACGGGCCTGAAGCCGGCGCTCGTCGCAGGGCACAGCCTTGGCGAATACACCGCGCTCGTCGCGGCCGGCGCGCTCGCCTTCGCGGACGCCGTGCCGCTCGTGCGCTTTCGTGCGCAGGCGATGCAAAGCGCCGTGCCGGTGGGCGAGGGCGGCATGGCCGCGATCCTCGGTCTCGATGACGACACCGTGCGCGCCGTGTGCGCGGAGGCATCGTCGGCGGGCGTCGTCGAGGCGGTGAATTTCAACGCGCCCGCGCAAGTGGTGATCGCGGGTTCGAAGGCGGCTGTCGAAAAGGCGTGCGAAGTCGCCAAGGCGAAGGGCGCGAAGCGCGCGCTGCCGTTGCCGGTGTCCGCGCCGTTCCATTCGTCGCTGCTGAAGCCGGCGTCGGATCAGTTGCGCGACTATCTCGCCAAGGTCGAGATCAAGGCGCCGCAGATTCCGCTGATCAATAACATCGATGTCGCGATCGTTTCGGATTCCGCCGCGATCAAGGACGCCCTCGTGCGTCAGGCGGCCGGTCCGGTGCGCTGGGTCGAATGCGTGCAGGCGATCGCGAAGGAAGGCGTCACGCACGTCATCGAATGCGGACCGGGCAAGGTGCTCGCGGGTCTGACGAAGCGCATCGACGGCAATCTCGTCGGCGGCTCGATCTTCGATCCGGCCTCGCTCGAGGAAACGCGCAAACTGATCGCCGGCTGAGGAACCACGACATGAGTCTCCAGAATCAAGTAGCAATCGTCACGGGCGCATCGCGCGGCATCGGACGCGCGATCGCGCTCGAACTCGCGAAGCAGGGCGCGACGGTCATCGGCACGGCGACGAGCGAAAGCGGCGCGGCCGGCATCAGTGAAGCGTTGCAGCAGGCAGGCGGCAAAGGCCGCGGCGCGGTGCTGAACGTGAACGACGCGGCCGCGGCGGATGCCTTCATCGACGGTATCGTGAAGGAATTCGGCGCGCTGAACGTGCTCGTCAACAATGCCGGCATCACGAAAGACCAGCTCGCGATGCGCATGAAGGATGACGAGTTCGACGCCGTCATCGACACCAACCTGCGCGCGGTCTTCCGCCTGTCGCGCGCCGTGCTGCGCCCGATGATGAAGGCGCGCGGCGGCCGTATCATCAACATCACGTCGGTGGTCGGTTCGTCGGGCAATCCGGGTCAGGCCAACTACGCCGCTGCGAAGGCCGGCGTCGCGGGCATGACGCGCGCGCTCGCGCGGGAAATCGGCAGCCGCGGCATCACCGTGAACTGCATCGCGCCGGGTTTCATCGACACCGATATGACCAAGGTTCTGCCGGAAGAGCAGCGCACCGCGCTCACCGCGCAGATTCCGCTCGGCCGACTCGGCGCGCCCGAAGATATCGCGCATGCCGTGGCGTTTCTTGCATCGCCGTTTGCCGGATATATCACCGGCACGACGCTGCATGTGAACGGCGGCATGTACATGTAAGGCCTTAATAGGCATTTCGCCGAATTTCGCTTAATATCCGCGCCGGGACGGGCGCGTGAAATGCTCAAAAGAGCTTGGCGCACCGTTCCAGCGCGGCAGTGAAGAATCGATGCGAGGCCGGCGGCAGCCCTCTTGATGAAGGGCGCCGGACGGCGGAGCATGGCAACTGACGCGCCGTATTTTGCGGGTCCAAACCTGATAAAATGCGCGCACTCGTATTTTTGAACTTTTTTCCCCTCGGAGGGCTGCATGGACAACATCGAACAGCGCGTGAAGAAGATCGTCGCCGAACAACTGGGCGTGGCGGAAGCCGAAATCAAGAACGAAGCTTCGTTCGTGAACGATCTGGGCGCTGACTCGCTCGATACGGTCGAACTCGTGATGGCGCTGGAAGACGAATTCGGCATGGAAATTCCCGATGAAGAGGCCGAAAAGATCACCACGGTTCAGCAGGCGATCGATTACGCTCGCGCGAACGTCAAGGCCTGAGGCCGGACGCGCCAGCGACTCATCGCTCGACTAGCCGATGCATCGTCGCTGCAAACCGATTTGACAGCCACAGGGCACACAGGGCGGTTTCCTGTGGCCGCTGTGGCTTTTGTTTTTCGTCATTCTATGGATAAGGGGTTACCGTGAGCCGTCGTCGAGTTGTTGTTACAGGCCTGGGGCTCGTTTCGCCTGTCGGCAATACTGTTGCCGACGGCTGGGCCAATCTGGTCGCGGGCAAGTCGGGCATCGCCAATATCACGAAGTTCGACGCAACGAACTTCTCCACGCGTTTCGCGGGCGAGGTGAAGGGCTTCAATATCGAAGACTACATGCCCGCCAAAGAGGCGCGCCATATGGATACTTTCATCCATTACGGCTTCGCCGCGGGCGTTCAGGCCATGCAGGACAGCGGCCTCGAGATCACCGATGAAAACGCCGAGCGCGTGGGCGTCGTGGTCGGTTCGGGCATCGGCGGTCTGCCGATGATCGAAGTCACGCAGACCGAGCTGCTCAATCGCGGCCCGCGCCGCATTTCGCCGTTCTTCGTGCCGGCGTCGATCATCAACATGATATCGGGCCATCTGTCGATCCGTTTCGGCTTCAAGGGCCCGAACCTGTCGATGGTCACGGCCTGTACTACCGGCCTGCATTGCATCGGCGAGGCATCGCGACTGATCGAATACGGCGACGCGGACGTCATGATCGCGGGCGGCGCGGAAGCCACGGTGTCTCCGCTCGGCATCGGCGGCTTCGCGGCGGCGCGCGCGCTGTCGCAGCGCAACGACGATCCCGCGACGGCCAGCCGTCCGTGGGACACCGACCGCGACGGCTTCGTGCTCGGTGAAGGCGCGGGCGTGATGGTGCTCGAAGAGTACGAGCATGCGAAGAAGCGCGGCGCGAAGATCTACGCCGAAGTGCTCGGCTACGGCATGAGCGGCGACGCGTATCACATGACCGCGCCGCCGGAAGACGGCGACGGCGGCCGCCGCGCGATGGTCAACGCGATGAAGAACGCGCGCGTCAACGCCGATGAAGTGAGCTACGTCAACGCGCACGGCACGTCGACGCCGCTCGGCGACATCGCCGAGACCATCGGCATCACGCGCGCGCTCGGCGATCAGGCGAAGAAGGTCGTGGTGAACTCCACCAAGTCGATGACCGGCCACCTGCTGGGCGGCGCGGGCGGCCTGGAGTCGGTGTTCACCGTGCTGGCGATCCACAATCAGGTGTCGCCGCCGACCATCAACATCTTCAACCAGGATCCGAAGTGCGACCTGGACTACTGCGCGAACACCGCGCGGGAAATGAAGATCGACGTGGCGGTGAAGAATTCGTTCGGCTTCGGCGGAACGAACGGCTCGCTCGTCTTCAAGCGCCACTGAGCACGGCGCGCTCGTCATCACGGGGATCCATATGACGGGCGCGTGCGTGGAACGGCCGCATCGTGACACCGGCTCGACGCCGGGCGTCGCGATGCGGCCGTCGCGTTTTCTGCGGGTCGCGTTGCTCGCATTCATCGGGCTCGCGGGCGCGTCGGTTTTCCAGTGTGTTTTCGCGCACGCGGAACATGTCGGCCATGCCGCCGTGGCAAGCGCGGCAACCGTGGCGGTGCTCGGACTCGCGTCATATCGATGGATGCGCGCTCAGCCAAGGGCGCTCAGCCTGCACCCGGACGGTCTCACGATCGTGAGCCGAACCGGCGAAACGCGGCACACGCGCGTCGCGGGATGCGCGCAATGGGGCGGCCGACTCCTCGCGCTGACACTCGCCGATGCGCGCGGGCGGCGCGAAACGCTCGTCGTCGCGGCTGATTCCGTCAATGCCGACACCTTTCGCCAGCTTGCCGTCCAGGCGCGCCGCGCCGCCGCGTCTCACCTGTAACGACTGTAACGGCCCATGAGCGTTCCGGTTGCCTTACAGGCGGTAACGCTACAATAGCCCTCCGCGCAACACCCAAGTTAAACGGATTTCCCAGGTGAGCGAAAAAGAAATCGACCAATTGCTGGTCGAGCGTGTCCAGAAGGGCGACAAGGCTGCGTTCGAACTGCTGGTCGCCAAATACCACCGCAAGATCATTCGACTGATCTCGCGCCTCGTGCGCGACCCCGCCGAGGTCGAGGACGTCGCCCAGGACGCCTTTATCAAGGCCTACCGCGCGCTGCCGCAGTTTCGGGGCGAATCAGCCTTTTATACGTGGCTCTACCGGATTGCGGTCAACACCGCAAAGAACTATCTTGCGACGCAGGGCCGCCGCGCTCCCACATCTACCGAAGCCGATGCTGAAGAAGCGGAAACTTTCTCCGACGCGGACCAACTAAGGGATATCAACACGCCCGAGTCGATGTTGATGAGCAAGCAGATCGCTCAGACAGTCAACGCCGCGATGGCGTTACTGCCGGAGGAACTGCGCACCGCCATCACGCTCCGGGAGATTGAAGGACTGAGTTACGAGGAAATCGCCGAAATGATGGATTGCCCGATCGGCACCGTCAGATCGAGAATTTTTCGTGCTCGCGAAGCCATTGCGGCAAAATTGCGTCCGTTGTTGGACACTCCTGAAGGCAAGCGCTGGTAGGCGGCGCAGTCCTCGGGGCAAGGGCGCGATATCTGGGTTGGTGGTGTCACAACGGGGTGTGGTCAAAGATGGGGAGCATCATGGGGTCGGTCTCGATGCAGAATCAAACACAGGCAGGTCCGCGCGGCGAGCGCATGTCGGCGTTCGTCGACGGTGAATCGCTCGACGAAATCGGCAGCGTCAGCCAGTTTCTCGCGGAACTGAAAAACGACGATCGCGCGGCGTGGTCGGCCTATCACCTGATCGGCGACGCGCTGCGCTCCGACGATCTCGCGGTCAGTCCGGCGCGCAGCAGCGTGTTCATGGCCGCATTCTCCGAACGTTTCGAGGCGGAAGCGCATATGCTGGCGCCAGCCGCGCTGCCGGCCGCAGCGGCGAAAGCGCGTGGCGGCATGCTGCGCCGTCGCGTGATGCCGGCTTTCGCGGTGGCCGCGGCCGCCGCCACGCTGACGTGGATCGTGGTGCCGCAACTGCAAGGCGTGGACAGCCACCCCGGCGCGCAAGTGGCGAGCGTCGCACCGGCGGACTCGATGCAGCGCGTGGCGCTCGCGTCGGTGCCGGCGGCGACCACGCGCACGCCGATCGTGGAAGCGAACATCATCCGCGATGCCAGTCTCGACCAGTATCTCGAAGCGCATCAGCAGTTCTCTCAACAGCCTGTGATGCCAGGTTCCATGCCTTTGATTCGCGCGGCGGCTACATCGCAGAGTCAATAATTTAATGCCGAGTGTGCGGTTGACTAAAACGAACTATTGGGGACGGCTGCCGGCGTTGATGCTCTGCGCAGCCGCGTTGTTGACGGCGGCATCGGTCAGTTTCGCGCAGGGAGACGATCCCGCCGCGACCCGCAAATCGGCCGCCGCAATGCTCAACCGCATTCACGAAGCGGCGCAACAGCAGAATTACGAAGGCACCTTCGTCTACCAGCGTGGCGCGACGGTTCAATCGTCGCGCATCACGCATGTGGCCACGCGCGGCGACGGCGAATACGAATCGCTCGAAAGTCTCGACGGCGCGCCGCGCAAGATGCTGCGTCACGATGACGACATGTTCACGTTCGTGCCCGAACGGCACTTGCTCACGGTCGAACATCGGCAGAACCGGGATTCGTTCCCCGCACTGCTGTCGACCAGCGGCGATCAGGTGCTGTCCTTTTACGAGCCGAAACTGCTCGGCAACGACCGCGTCGCGGGCATCGACAGCCAGGTGCTGGAACTCGATCCGAAAGATTCCTGGCGTTTCGCCTACAAACTGTGGGCGGACACCAAGACCGGCTTGCTGCTGCGCGCGCAGACGCTCGACCCGGACGGCCAGGTGCTCGAACAGCTTTCGTTCTCGCAGGTACGCATCGGCGGGCCGATCGACAAGACGCCGATCGCAAACGGCATTCGCAGCACGTCGGGCTGGACCATCGTGCGGCTGCCGGTGCAGCCGGTCGACATGGAAGCGCAGGGCTGGCAACTCGCGCCGGGCATCGCGGGTTTTCGCAAGATTCGCGAACTGCGCCGTCCGATGGCGTCGAGCCAGCAAGGCCAGCCGCCGATTCCGGTCGATCAGGCCGTGTTCTCCGATGGCCTCGCCACGATCTCGGTTTTCGTCGAGCCGGTGGAAAAAAGTACGCGCAAGGAAGGCGCGGGCAACAGCGGCGCCACGCACGTACTGGTGAAGCGCCGCGGGGATTTCTGGATCACCTTGCTGGGGGAAGTGCCGCAAGCCACGTTGCAGCAATTTGCTTCTACCATAGAATACAAGCCTTCCAAGTAATCCAGATCCCGGCCTCCAACCTATGAGCAACTTCTCGCTGCGCAAGTTCATCGCGGCCGCGGCGCTCGCCGTGTGCCTGCCGTTCGTATCGCAATCTGCGTCGGCGGCGGCGCCCACGGTGAACCTGCCAGACTTCACGACGCTCGTCGACAGGGTCGGGCCTTCGGTCGTGAACATTCGCACGACGTCGCGCGTCGGTACCAGCAGCGATCTGCGCGGCCTGCCCCCCGGTCTCGACGACGGCGACATGTCCGAATTCTTCCGCCGCTTCTTCGGCATTCCGATGCCGGGCCAGCCCCCGCGCGGCGGCGGCGGCGGAGGCGGTGGCGGCGGCAATAACGGCGGCGGCAGCGGCGGCGATCAGGGCAAGGGCGGCAGCCGGAGCGCGCCCGACGACAACCAGGACAACTCGGAACAAAGCAGCGGCGTCGGCTCGGGCTTCATCCTGTCGACCGATGGCTATGTGATGACCAACGCGCACGTGGTGGACGACGCGGACACCATCTACGTCACGCTCACCGACAAACGCGAATTCAAGGCGCGTCTCGTCGGTGTCGACGAGCGCACGGACGTGGCCGTCGTGAAGATCAGCGCGACGAACCTGCCGGCCATCACCATCGGCGATTCGAACAAGGTGCGCGTCGGCGAATGGGTGCTCGCGATCGGCTCGCCGTTCGGCCTGGACAACACGGTGACCGCGGGCATCGTCAGCGCGAAGGGGCGCGACACCGGCGATTACCTGCCGTTCATCCAGACCGATGTCGCGGTGAATCCGGGCAACTCGGGCGGTCCGCTCATCAACATGGCGGGCGAAGTCATCGGTATCAACTCTCAGATCTACAGCCGCACGGGCGGCTTCATGGGCATTTCGTTCGCGATTCCGATCGATGAAGCGATGCGCGTGGCCGATCAGCTCAAGACCTCGGGCAAGGTCGTGCGCGGCCGCATCGCGGTGGCGATTGGCGAAGTCACCAAGGACGTCGCGGATTCGCTCGGGCTGCCAAAGGCGCAAGGGGCGCTCGTATCCAGCGTCGAAGCGGGTGGTCCGGCCGACAAGGCGGGCGTGCAGCCGGGCGACATCATCCTCAAGTTCAACGGCCAGAACGTCGAGACCGCGACCGATCTGCCGCGCATGGTCGGCGAGACGAAGCCGGGCACGAAGACCACGCTCACGATCTGGCGCAAGGGCCAGACGCGCGATCTGCCTGTCACCGTCGCCGAGATGCAGCCGGACAAGGTCGCGAAGACCGAGCAGAAGAAGTCGCCGCAGCCGAAGGAGCGCGCGAGCAATTCGCTCGGGCTCGCGGTGAGCGACATTCCCGCCGACCAGAGAAAGGCGCTGAAGCTGAGCACCGGCGTGCAGGTTGACGCGGTCGAAGGGCCGGCTGCGCGCGCGGGCTTCCAGAAGGGCGACATCATCCTGCGCATCGGCGACACGGATATCACGAGCGCGAAGCAGTTCGAGGCCGTCGCGCAGAATCTCGACGCGAGCAAGATGGTCGCGGTGCTCGTGCGTCGCGGCGACAACACGCAGTTCGTGCCGCTGCGCCCGCGCGTGCCGGCACAGAAGTAAGCGCATGAAGCGGGCTTCCGGTGCGCCTTTCGTCCTGTACGGGCGCGCCTGGTGTCATCTGTGCGAGGACATGCGGACCGAACTGGAGCCGATCGCGGCGCGACACGGCCTGGGCGTCGAATGGATCGACATCGACGAGGATCCGCTGCTGGAGGCGCGTTACAACGAGCGCGTGCCGGTGCTGATGCTCGACGGCGTCGAGTTGTGCCAGTACCGGCTCGACGTCCGCGCCGTGAACGCTGCGCTCGACGCGCGCGAGCCGCGAGGCCGCTAAAGGCGAAATCCGACGGGCCACCCCCGATTTCGGCTAAAATGCTGAAGTTTTCCCAAAATTTTCAAGGCGTGCTCCCGCGTTGGTGAGGGCGCGCCTTTTTCGCTTTTTTCGGGCTTGCGGCACTGAATGGATCATATTCGTAACTTCTCGATCATCGCGCACATCGACCACGGCAAGTCGACGCTCGCCGACCGCATCATCCAGTTGTGCGGCGGCCTGTCCGACCGCGAGATGGAAGCGCAGGTGCTCGATTCGATGGACCTCGAGCGCGAGCGCGGCATCACGATCAAGGCGCAGACCGCGGCGCTGACCTACAAGGCGCGCGACGGCCAGGTCTACAACCTCAATCTGATCGATACCCCCGGGCACGTCGACTTCTCCTACGAAGTCAGCCGTTCGCTGTCCGCGTGCGAGGGCGCGCTGCTCGTGGTCGACGCCTCGCAGGGCGTCGAGGCGCAGACGGTCGCGAACTGCTACACGGCGATCGAACTCGGCGTCGAAGTCGTGCCGGTGCTCAACAAGATCGACCTGCCGGCAGCGAATCCCGAGAACGCGATCTCCGAGATCGAGGATGTCATCGGCATCGATGCGACCGACGCCGTGCATTGCAGCGCGAAGACCGGTCTGGGCGTCGAGGACGTGCTCGAATCGCTGATTGCGAAAGTGCCGCCGCCCAAGGGCAATACGGACGCGCCGCTGCAGGCGCTCATCATCGATTCGTGGTTCGACAACTACGTCGGCGTCGTGATGCTGGTGCGGATCGTCAACGGCACGCTCAAGCCGAAGGACAAGATCAAGATGATGGCGACCGGCGCGCAATATCCGGTCGAGCACGTCGGCGTATTCGCGCCGAAGTCGACGAACCTCGCGCAACTGTCGGCGGGGCAGGTGGGCTTCGTGATCGCGGGCATCAAGGAACTGACGGCCGCCAAGGTGGGCGATACCGTCACCCTCACGACCCGTCCCGCCGAAACGCCGCTGCCGGGCTTCAAGGAAGTGAAGCCACAGGTGTTCGCGGGCCTCTATCCGGTCGAAGCGAACCAGTACGACGCGCTGCGCGAATCGCTCGAAAAGTTGAAGCTCAACGACGCCTCGCTGCAATACGAGCCGGAAGTGTCGCAGGCGCTCGGCTTCGGTTTCCGCTGCGGCTTCCTCGGCCTCCTGCACATGGAAATCGTGCAGGAGCGGCTCGAGCGCGAGTTCGACATGGACCTCATCACCACCGCGCCGACGGTGATCTACGAAGTCGTGCAGCGTGACGGCACGACCATCTCCGTCGAGAATCCGGCGAAGATGCCTGAGCCGCCGAAGATCGAGGAAGTGCGCGAGCCGATCGTCACCGTGAACCTGTACATGCCGCAGGAGTATGTCGGCTCGGTCATCACGCTGTGCACGGCCAAGCGCGGCTCGCAGATCAACATGCAGTATCACGGCCGTCAGGTCCAGCTGACCTACGAAATCCCGATGGCGGAAATCGTGCTCGACTTCTTCGACCGCCTGAAGTCGACGTCGCGCGGCTATGCGTCGATGGACTACGAGTTCAAGGAATATCGCGCGGCCGACGTGGTCAAGGTGGACATGCTCATCAACGGCGACAAGGTCGATGCGCTGTCGGTCATCGTGCACCGTTCGCAGAGCCAGCATCGCGGCCGCGAAGTCGCGGCGAAGATGCGCGAGCTGATTCCGCGTCAGATGTACGACGTGGCGATTCAGGCGACCATCGGCTCGAACATCATCGCGCGCGAGAACATCAAGGCGCTGCGCAAGAACGTGCTGGCGAAGTGCTACGGCGGCGATATCTCGCGCAAGAAGAAGCTGCTCGAAAAGCAGAAGGCCGGCAAGAAGCGCATGAAGCAGGTCGGTACGGTCGAAATCCCGCAAGAGGCTTTCCTGGCGATCCTGCGCGTCGACGAGTGACGCCTGGCGCCGCGAAGCAAACAACGATAACAACCGGAAGCGTTTGATGAATTTCGCACTGATTCTTTTGATTCTCGTCGTCTTGACGGGTATTGCCTGGGTGCTCGACAAGCTGGTGTTTCAACCACAACGACGCCGCTCCGCCGAGGCAGCGGTGGCCGATTTCGACCGTCAGCAGGAACGCGTCGGCGAGCGTTTCGCCGATGAGAACGCAGCGCAGACGCGCGCCCGTCTGCGCGACGAGAAGCTGCGCCAGCCGTGGTGGCTCGAATACACGGCGAGCTTCTTTCCGGTGATCCTCGCGGTGTTCGTCGTGCGCTCGTTCATCATCGAGCCGTTCAAGATTCCGTCGGGCTCGATGGTCCCGACGCTGCTCGTCGGCGACTTCATCCTCGTGAACAAGTACGAGTACGGTCTGCGCCTGCCGATCACCAACTCCAAGCTGACCAACGGCAGCCCGCTCAAGCGCGGCGACGTCGTGGTGTTCCGCTATCCGAAGGACGAATCGGTCGACTACATCAAGCGCGTGATCGGCCTGCCGGGCGACACCGTCGCGTACGAAGACAAGAAGCTCACGATCAACGGCAAGCCCGTGCCCGAGACGCCGCTGCCGGACTATTTCGACGACGAGCGCATCGGTTACGCGAAGCAGTTCGAGGAAGATCTCGACGGCCGCAAGAACGCGATCCTGAACAATCCGCAGGTGCCGCCGTTCGTCGTCGGCGCGGATGACTTCCCGTTCCGCGACAACTGCAACTACAACGCGCAGGGCGTTACGTGCAAGGTGCCGCCGGGCAACTACTTCATGATGGGCGACAACCGCGACAACAGCGCGGACAGCCGCTACTGGGGCTTCGTGCCGGACAAGAATATCGTCGGCCGCGCGTTCTTCATCTGGATGAACTTCAGCAATCTGAAGCGCGTCGGCTCGTTCCAGTGATGAGCCGATACGCCGGCGCGTCGCTCGACGACCGCCGGCGTTTCTGATCATTAAAACAAGCTTCGAAATGGCGTGAAGAAGCGCGGCTAACACCGTCTCGCCACGCGTTTTCCGGCGTCGGCCGGCGCAATCGCCCGTCCGCGCGCCCGCGTTATACTCTCTCCATGCCATCTTCTCCGTTGGAAAGCCGGCTGCGGTACGAATTTCGCAATGCGGAATTGCTGCGCCAGGCGATGACCCACCGCAGTCACAGCGCCACGCACAATGAACGGCTCGAATTTCTCGGCGATTCCGTTCTAAATTGCGTGGTGGCTGCGCTTTTGTTCCAACGATTCGGCAAACTCGATGAAGGCGACCTGTCGCGCGTCCGGGCGAATCTGGTCAAACAGCAGTCGCTTTACGAAATCGCGCAGGCTCTCAACGTGTCCGAAGGGCTTCGGCTCGGCGAAGGCGAATTGCGCAGCGGCGGTTTTCGCCGTCCGTCGATTCTCGCCGACACGCTCGAAGCCATCTTCGGCGCGATCTTCCTCGACGGCGGTTTCGACGCCGCGTCGGTCGTCATCAAGCGGCTCTATACGCCGGTGCTGGATCACATCGATCCGCGCACCATCGGCAAGGATGCCAAGACGCTGCTGCAGGAATATCTCCAGGGACACAAGATCGCGCTGCCGACCTACACGGTCGTCGCGACGCACGGCGCCGCGCACAACCAGCAGTTCGAGGTCGAGTGCACGGTGCCGAAGCTCGACGTGAAGGTGTCGGGTTCGGGCGCGAGCCGCCGCGCGGCCGAGCAGGCCGCCGCGAAGAAGGCGCTGGACGAGGTGGTCGCCGCCGTGCCGTCGCTCGGCGTGAAGCCCAAGCGCAAGGGCGCGCGCGCCGCCAAGCAGGCGGAACTCGAAGTGGTGCCCGGCGTGACGGGCATCCAGACGGCGCTGGATCTGCGTTCACCGGACCGGCGCGAGCGTCATCCGGCATCGCACGGCGCACAAGCCGGCGCGCACGAGCGCCCCGCGTCCGCCGCTCCGCTCGCGGTGATTCGCGCGACGCACGTCGAGCCGTCCGCGAGCGCCTACGCCGCCGCCGACAAACCGGAACGCGCCGTGATCCACAAGCCGGAGAGAGCGTCGAAGAGCGAACCGACGCAGGACAAGCCCGCGCCCGCCGATCCCGATCATCGCGACGACGCGCCCGCAGCCGATACCGACACGCGCGACAGCGCCGCCCCCGCGGACCGTGTCGTGCGCGCCGCCGACGCCGGCCACTGACGCCGGCCATTGATCCGTGCCGCGCATATCGCGCACTCGCGCCCCAACGACTTCCTGCCGCATACATTTATGATGAACGCTCCTGTTTCTCCCGGTTTCCGCTGCGGCATGGTCGCGATCGTCGGCAGGCCGAACGTCGGCAAGTCGACGCTGATGAACGCGCTCGTCGGCCAGAAGGTGAGCATCACGTCGCGCAAGGCGCAGACGACACGCCACCGCATCACCGGCATCAACACCTTCGACGACGCGCAGTACGTCTTCGTCGATACCCCCGGTTTCCAGACGCGCAATAGCGGCGCGCTCAATCGGTCGCTGAATCGCGCGGTGACGTCGACGCTGACCTCCGTCGATGCGATCCTCTTCGTGATCGAGGCCGGCCGCTTCGGCCCCGACGACCAGAAAGTGCTCGACCTGATTCCGCCCGGCACGCCCACGCTCCTGATCGCCAACAAGCTCGATCGCGTCGCTGACAAAGAGACGCTCTTTCCCTTCATGCAGCAGATGTCGGCGTTGCGCGACTTCCGCGAGATCGTGCCGCTGTCGGCGAAGCATCCCGAGGACATCAAGCGGCTCATGTCGGTCGTGAAGCCTTATTTGCCGGAAGGCGAGCCGATCTACGGCGAGGACGACCTGACCGACCGCAGCGAGCGTTTCCTCGCGGCGGAGATCCTGCGCGAGAAAGTGTTCCGCTGGACCGGCGACGAGTTGCCGTACACGAGCACGGTGCTCATCGACAAGTTCGAGACCGAAGGGCGGCTGCGCCGTGTCTTCGCGACGATTCTCGTCGATCGCGACGGCCACAAGGCAATGATCATCGGCCAGAAGGGCGCGAAGCTGAAACAGATCAGCACCGAGGCGCGCCTCGACATGGAGAAGCTTTTCGATGGCCCCGTGTATCTCGAAACCTTCGTCAAGGTGAAGAGCGGCTGGGCGGACAACGAAGCCGGCCTGCGCGCATACGGCTACGAGTGATGCATGGACGACGGCACGAACGACGCCCGGATGATTCCGCCGCCCGCCGATGATCGACCCGACGACGATTTCGACGCGGACGAGCGCCCGGCCGCGCGCGCGGTGCCGAAGCGCAAGCGGGCGTCGCCGTCGACGTCGCCCAGTGACGGTGGAGAGAAGCGGCCGCGCGCCGCGCCGCGCTCCGACTTTCGTATCGCCGAGCAGCCGGGCTTCGTGCTGCATAGCTATCCGTATCGCGAGACGAGTCTCATCATCGACGTGTTTTCGCGTGATTTCGGCCGGGTCGCGCTCGTCGCGAAGGGCGCGAAACGTCCGCATTCCGCGTTGCGCGGCGTGTTGCAGACGTTTCAGCCGCTCGGGCTGTCATGGTCCGGCAAGGGCGAAGTCCGCACGCTGACGACTGCCGAATGGGTCGGCGGCATGCTGCCGCTGACCGGCGATGCGTTGCTCTGCGGCTTCTACGTGAACGAACTGCTCGTGAAGTTCTGCGCGCGCGAGGACGCGCATCCGGCGCTCTTCAATCACTACGTGCTGACACTCTCGCGTCTTGCGCACGACGAGCCGGCCGTGCACGTACTGCGTTCGTTCGAGCGCGTGCTGTTGCGCGAAACCGGCTATGCGATGAACCTCACGCGCACCGTCACGCGCCAGCCGGTCGTGGCCGAAGGCCGCTATGTCTTCGATCCCGACCGCGGCGTGCGCGAAGCGTCCGACGATTTTCCCGCCCAGTGGCCGGTGATTTCGGGGCAGACGCTCATCGACATGGAACGCGACGACACCAGCAGCCCGCAGACGGCCGTGCAGAGCAAGACGCTGATGCGCTTCCTGCTCAACCATTACCTGGGCGGCGCGCCGCTCGCCACCCGTCAGATACTGATCGACCTGCAAAAACTATGAGCTTCTTTCTCTCGTCGCCTGCGAGCGTGATCGATCTGGGCGTGAACATCGATCACGTCGCCACCTTGCGCAATGCGCGCGGCACGTCCTATCCCGATCCGATCCGCGCGGCGCTCGCCGCCGAGGAAGCGGGCGCCGACGCCATCACGCTGCACTTGCGCGAGGATCGCCGCCATATCGTCGATGCCGACGTGCGCACGCTGCGGCCGCTGCTCAAGACGCGCATGAATCTCGAATGCGCGGTGACGCGCGAAATGCTCGACATCGCTTGCGAGATCAAGCCGCACGATGTCTGCCTCGTGCCGGAAAAGCGCCAGGAAGTGACGACCGAAGGCGGCCTCGATGTCGCGGGTCAGTTCGAGGAAGTGAAGGCCGCGTGCAGGCAACTCGCCGATGCGGGCGCGCGCGTGTCGCTTTTCATCGATCCGGACGAGACGCAGATTCGCGCCGCGCACGAAGCGGGCGCGCCCGTCATCGAGCTGCACACGGGCCGGTATGCCGAAGCGCACGATGAAGCCGAACAGCAGCGCGAGTTCGAGCGCGTCGCGGCGAGCGTCGATTTTGGCAATGCGCTCGGCCTGAAGGTCAACGCCGGGCACGGTCTGCACTACACGAACGTGCAGGCGATCGCCGCGCTGCCGGGCATCGTCGAGCTGAATATCGGGCACGCGATCGTCGCGCATTCGATCTTCGCGGGCTGGGACAACGCCGTGCGCGAGATGAAGGCGATCATGGTCGCGTCGCGCCTCGCGTCGATCCACACACGCTGAGCGCACGTCATGGCGATCTACGGAATCGGCACGGACGTCGTGCAGGTGAGCCGCGTTGCGGCGGTGATGAAACGCACGAAAGGGCGGTTCGCCGAAAAGGTGCTCGGACCCGACGAATTGCGCATCTATCACGCGCGCAACGCGCGCTCGGAAGTGCGCGGGATCGCGTTTCTCGCGACGCGCTTTTCGGCCAAGGAAGCCTTCTCGAAGGCGATCGGCCTCGGCATGCGCTGGCCGATGACCTGGCGCGCGCTGCAAACCCTCAACGAGCCGAGCGGCAAGCCGATGATCGCCGCATCCGGCGAGCTGGCCGACTGGCTCGCGCAACGCGGCATCACGGCGAAGGTCACGGTGAGCGACGAGCGCGACTACGCGGTCTCGTTCGTGATCGCGGAAGTGCCCGATCGCACCTGAATTCAATCAATCAACGCACAAGAAAGCCAATTGAATCCGATGAAACGCACTCCCGGGCCCGTCATGTTCGACGTCGCCGGCACGAAGCTGACCGATGCGGATATCGAGCGCATCGTGCATCCGATGACCGGCGGCATTATTCTCTTCGCGCGGCATTTCGAGGACCGCGCCCAGCTCGTCGCGCTGACCGATGCGATCCGAGCGGTGCGTGACGACATCCTGATCGCCGTCGATCACGAGGGTGGGCGGGTGCAGCGCTTTCGCACCGACGGCTTCACCGTGCTGCCCGCGCCGGGCAAGCTGGGCGAGCTGTGGGACCGCGACGTGCTCGCCGCGACCAAGGCCGCCACTGCGTTCGGCTACGTGCTCGCGGCGGAGTTGCGCGCGTGCGGTATCGACATGAGCTTCACGCCGGTGCTCGACCTGAACTACGGACAGTCGAAGGTGATCGGCGATCGCGCGCTGCACAGCGATCCGCGCGTCGTGACGATGCTCGCCAAGAGCCTGAATCACGGCCTCGCGCTCGCCGGCATGGCGAACTGCGGCAAGCACTTTCCGGGACACGGCTTTGCCGAAGCCGATTCGCACGTCGCGCTGCCGACCGACGATCGCCCGCTCGACGAAATTCTCGCCGCCGACGTGCGTCCGTACGACTGGCTCGGCATGTCGCTGGCGTCGGTGATTCCGGCGCACGTCATCTACACGCAGGTCGACGACAAACCCGCTGGTTTCTCGCGCATCTGGCTGCAGGACGTCTTGCGCGGCAAGCTCGGCTTCCATGGCGCGATCTTCAGCGACGATCTGTCGATGGAAGCGGCGCGTGCGGGCGGCACGCTGACGGAGGCCGCCACGGCGGCGCTCAAGGCGGGTTGCGATGTGGTGCTGATCTGCAATCAGCCGGACGAGGCGGGTAAGGTGCTCGAGCAGTTGCGTTTCACGCCGTCGAAGGCTTCCGTGCAGCGTGTTCGGCAGATGCGTCCGCGTGGCAAGGCACTGCGGTGGAGCAAGCTGCAGGGGCATGCCGACTATCAGGCGGCGCGGGCGCTCGTCAAGGAGATGCTCGGCTGAGCGTTGCTGAACGAAAAAGCCACGGAGACCGTGGCTTTTTTCTAACTGGAGCCGCCCATCACGACGATTCCAGCTTCATCCTCTGCAACTTGTTATAGAGCGTCTTCGGACTGATGCCGAGCAGCGTCGCCGCACGATGCCGCGTGCCACCGACCGCTTCGAGCGTCGCACGAATCAGCATATCCTCGACATCCGCGAGCGCGGTTCCCACCGTCACCTGCACGCTGCTGCCGTTCAGCCCGCGTCCGCCGAGGCCGCCCGGTTCGTCCACGCGCAGCGTCTCGATAGTCTCGCCCGACGCGTGATAAGCGCGTCTCACCCGCTCGCGCATCTCGCGCACATTGCCCGGCCATTCGTTGACGATGCACTCGCGGATGAACGCCGGACTGATGCGCTTCGGTGACCCGCTCGTGATCCCGGCGATATGATTCTCGCGATTCAGTTCATCGACGAGCGTTTCCGCGATCAACGCGATATCGTCGTCGCGCTCGCGCAGCGGCGGCAGCATGATCGACGAAGCCGACAGACGCTGGAACAGGTCCTCGCGCATCGCGCCGCTCGCGACCGCCTCGCGCATCGGCATGCGGGACGCGGCGATGAGCCGGAAGTCCGTCATGATGCGGTTGCTGCCGCCGACACGCATGAAGGTTTGCGAATCGAGCGCGCGCAACAGCGCTTCCTGTTGCGCAGACGGCAGCGAATCGATCTGATCGAGGAACAGCGTGCCGCCGCCGGCCTGTTCGAGCAGGCCCGGCTCGCGATTCTCCGCGCCCGCGAACGCGTTGCGCTCGTGGCCGAACAGCACGCTTTCCATCGAACGCTGCGAGCCGTCGGCGGCAGTGCGCTGCGCGGAGCAGTCGAAGGTGATGAACGGGCCCTTGCGACGCCGGCTCAATTGATGAATCGTGCGCGCGGCGATCTTCTTGCCCGTGCCCGGCTCGCCGCAGATCATCACGGCGGCTTCGGTCGGGGCAGTGTGCTCGATCAGATCGTAGACGTGCTGCATGGCCGCGCTGCGCCCGATCATGTCGCCGAAATGGCCCAGTTCGCGCAGCGTCGAGCGCAGCGCCTGGACTTCCTCCGTGAGCTCGTACGGTCGCGGAATGCGCGCGAGCAGGCTGCGCAGACGCGGAATGTTCACCGGCTTCAGCAGATAGTCCCAGATGCCGTGCCGCAAGCCTTCGATCGCGCTTTCGACCGTCGCGTTGCCGGTCATCACGATGACGGGCAACGCGCCATCGGGCGGTTGCGAAGGCAGGCTCGGCAGCAGGTCGAGCCCGCTGCCGTCCGGCAGGTTCAGGTCGATCAGCACGACATCGGGGATAAAGCGCGTCAGTGCGGAGCGCGCCTCGGCGAGCGTCGTCGCGGTATCGACGGAAAAGCCGTCTGCCGTGAGGATCGCGGACAGGCCGGAGAGGCTATTGGGATCGTCTTCGACAATCAGTGCGTGTGGCATGGCGGACCAACGTATCAAAGTGGACTGTAATGCGCCGTCCCCTCCTGGGGCTCGAGCGTGTCGTAAGCGGAATACGGCGCCTCGTTCCGGCGTCTGGCGCGTGCCCCGCTGCGGTTTTTGTTCTGCGTCACTCGTTCGTCAACTTTCGCCGCGAGCGCTTCATTGCCGGACGTGCAGATCGTTACTGACGGATTGCACGCCTGGAACGCCTCGCGTCACGGCAAGCGCTTTCTCAATCTGACCCTCCGAATTCACGTATCCCGACAGCTGCACGACACCTCGATACGTCGCTACGCTCATCGGCAAGGCCTTCAATTCCGGATCCGCGACGAGCGCGCTTTTGACGCGCGCAGCCAGCGTTGCGTCGTCGCTGGCGATTTCGCCGCCCGCGTTGGCGGTCGACGGAGCAGGCGTCGACTTGCAGCCTCCGGTGAAAGCCAAGGCAGCCGCCGCGAGCGCCGCGGCGATCAGAAACCGGCTTCGGATGAAAGGCGCGCTGTGCATGTCGGTTCCGAAATATTGATCTGCCTGACCGAGCAGAAATCGTGCCACGCAGTTAATTTTTCCGATGTATGCGATCCGCGTCGGCCCTGCACCGAGGCAGGCGACCGTCGGTATCCACATTAAACGGGGAGGGAGCGGTAAAGTTTGCCTGAATTTGTCAAAAAATTCATGCAAAAGAAAAAGCGCCCGCGATGGGGCGCTTTTTCGATGTCAGCGTAAGCGGCGTGGTACGCGCCGCTGCGCTTACGGTGCAGTGTCGTAAGGCTTACGCGCGGCTGCGATATTCGTTCGTGCGGGTGTCGATTTCGATCTTGTCGCCGATATTGCAGAAGAGCGGCACTTGCAGTTCGAAACCGGTGTTCAGCTTGGCGGTCTTCAGCACCTTGCCCGACGACGTGTCGCCCTTGACGGCCGGTTCCGTGTAGACGATCTCGCGAACCAGCGTGGTCGGCAGTTCGACCGAGATGGCCTTCTCGTTGTAGAACACGACTTCGCAAGCCATGCCGTCTTCGAGGTAGTTGAGCGCGTCGCCCATCATTTCGGCTTCGACTTCGAACTGGTTGTAGTCGGCGTCCATGAAGACGTACATCGGGTCCGCGAAGTACGAGTACGTGACTTCCTTGCGGTCGAGCATGACGACGTCGAACTTGTCGTCCGCCTTATACACGGTTTCCATGCCGGCGGCCGTCAGCAGGTTCTTGAACTTCATCTTCACGACCGCGGAGTTGCGGCCCGACTTGTTGTACTCGGCGCGCTGCACGACCATGGCATCGCTGCCGATCATGACGACGTTGCCGACGCGGAGTTCTTGTGCGGTCTTCATAAAACTGGGTCCTGTACGAATGGATTTGGCTTGAATGCCTGGAATGAATCGATCGGACGGCGGCAGTGTCTCGGTTTTGCTGCCGCCGCCGCGCGAGAGTTCCTGCGCGAGGGACTCGCCCTCGGGCTGACTCAATCTGATTTGCGCGGCGCAATGTTGGCGATGCCGGAACTGCGACCTGCTTTCTCGGATAACCGCTTATTTTAACTGAGTTTTTGCTTATTTGGCCAGTCGGTCGGTGCTGGCGAAACGTGGCGGCGCATGATTCATCGAGCCATGCGCGAGGCGACATGAGCGACGAGATTGCCCGCCAGATCGCCGATGCCGGCCAGCTCGAAGGCCCAGCGCGCCGCGCGCGTCTCGAGCGCCGGCCGATGGCCCCAGAACGCCGCCCAGTCCGGCACGCCCGCGCCGTTCCATGCGTGCCAGAAGCGTGTGACCGCGTCGCGCGAGGGCGCGTCGAGCGTGCGCGTGTAATGCGCGAGCGCGGCGTCGAGCTTGGGCAAATGGGCGTCGTCGGCTTGCGGGTAGATGTGCCAGACGAACGGTTTGCCGGCCCATTGCGCGCGCACGAAGGAATCCTCGCCGCGCACGAAATTGATGTCGGCGGCCCAGAGCAGTTCGTCGAACCGAGGCTGTTCGACGAAGCCGAGCGCGTGCGCCTCCAGCGCGCCGGCGCGCGCCGACATGCCGGCCGCGAAGCTCGGCAGACCGAAAAAGCGGGCGAGCGCGCCGGAGATACGGCCTTCGGGCACGAGTAGCACGACCGGCGCAGCGCCGTCGCGCCATTGCTCGAGCAGCGCGTCCACCGCCGGGTTTTCATACGCGAAGAGCGACACGACCGTCTGCTCTGCGCCCGGCCGCTCGATGCCGACACGTTCGCGCCACCACGCCGCCGCATCGAAGCGCTCGCGGCGCGCATCGAGATCACGCTCTTTCAGCACGCCGCCCGTGCCTTTGCCGAGCCCCGGAAAGAAGAAGCTCTTTTCGAGCGGATAACGCGGATGCGGCGACGGCCGCAGATGGAAATCCGCGACCCAGTCCTCGCCGCTCAGATATTCGAGATTGACCCACACAGGCTTCGGATCGCGCCGCGCCATCGCGGTGATGTACGCGTGCGGAAGTTCGCAGGCGAACGCTTCGATGACGACATCCGCGATGGCGAGCGTCTCGCCCGCGTGCGCGGGCTCGCGCCAGTGCTCGATCGCCACGCCCATGGCTTCCTGGCGCGCGAGCGTCGCATCGACGGCGGGGCAGAGCGCGTGGAACACCGTCAGATCGTCGACGAAAAGCCGCACGCGCCAGCCGTGCTCGGCGCGCAATTGCCGCGCGAGCCGCCAGCACACGCCGATGTCGCCGAAGTTGTCGACGACCGCGCAGAAGATGTCGCAGGCGAGTTCCGGTGCGGCTGGATGCGTAGTCATGAGGAGGAAGGCGCGCGGCGTAATGTTCTAAACTGGCGATTCTAAGATAACGCTCCCGGCACGGCTCACGCTCGTGCCGATGCCTTTCCGTCCCCCTTGCTGCATGACTGACACCGACGCCCCCCAACCGGATTTCGACCCGAAGAAGACGCTCGCGCAACTGCCGCATCTGCCCGGCGTATACCGTTACTACGACGGCGACGGCAGCGTGCTCTACGTCGGCAAGGCGCGCAATCTGAAGAAGCGCGTGTCGAGCTACTTCACGAAGACGCTGCATTCGCCGCGCATCGCGATGATGGTGACGCGCATCCGCAAGATCGAGACGACCGTCACGCGCTCCGAAGCCGAGGCGCTGCTGCTCGAAAACAATCTCATCAAGGCGCTCGCGCCGCGCTACAACATCCTGTTTCGGGACGACAAGTCGTATCCGTTCCTGAAGCTCACCGGTCACAAGTTTCCGCGCATGGCGTACTACCGCGGCGCGGTCGACAAGAAGAATCAGTACTTCGGCCCGTTCCCGAGCGCGTGGGCGGTGCGCGAGAGCATCCAGATCCTGCAGCGCGTGTTCCAGTTGCGCACCTGCGAGGACTCGGTGTTCAACAATCGCACGCGGCCGTGTCTGCTGCATCAGATCGGCCGCTGCACCGCGCCGTGCACCGGGCTGATCACGGACGAGGATTACGCGCGGGACGTGTCGAACGCATCGCGCTTTCTGCTCGGCCGTCAGGGCGAAGTGATGAAGGAGCTCGAGCAGAAGATGCACGCGTTCGCCGCCGATCTGAAGTTCGAGCAGGCCGCGGCGGTGCGCAACCAGATGAGCTCGCTTGCGACCGTGCTGCATCAGCAGGCGATCGAAGTGGGCGGCGAAAGCGACGTCGATATCCTCGCGGTCGTCGCGCTCGGCGGCAAGGTGTGCGTGAATCTCGCGATGGTGCGCGGCGGCCGGCATCTGGGCGACAAGGCGTATTTCCCGGCGCACGTCGAGAGCGCGATCGCCCTCGCCGATGAAGACGATCTGCCCGAGGTCGACGAAGCGATCGCAACGGATCTGGCGCCGGTGCAATCCGGGGCGGAATCCGAAACCGAAACCGAAACCGAACCACGCGAAGGCGCGCTCGAATCCGAAGTGCTCGAAGCGTTCATGGCGCAGCATTACATCGGCAATCGCGTGCCGCCGGTGCTCGTCGTGAGTCATGCGCCGGCGAGCCGCGAACTCGTCGACCTGCTGACCGAGCAGGCGGGGCACAAGGTCACGCTGCTGCGTCAGCCGCAAGGACAGAAGCGCGCGTGGCTTTCGATGGCCGAAAACAACGCCAAGCTCGCGCTCGCGCGGCTTCTGTCGGAGCAGGGCTCGCAGCAGGCGCGCACGCGCTCGCTCGCCGAAACGCTTTCGATGGAAATGGACGATCTCGCGCAACTGCGTATCGAGTGCTTCGACATCAGTCATACGATGGGCGAGGCGACGCAGGCGTCGTGCGTCGTCTATCACCATCACAAGATGCAGTCGGGCGAATACCGCCGCTACAACATCACCGGCATCACGCCCGGCGACGATTACGCCGCGATGCGCCAGGTGCTGACGCGCCGCTACGAAAAGATGGTCGCGCAGGCCGCCGCGAACGCGAACGACGAAGCCACGACCCTGCAACCCGACGACGCCGCCGATCCCAACGTCACGCCGGACGCCGCCGAGCCGGTCGCCGCGGGCGGCACGCTGCCGAACATCGTATTGATCGACGGCGGCAAGGGTCAGGTCGAGATCGCGCGGCAGGTGTTCTCCGAACTCGGTCTGGATCACGGCATGCTGGTGGGCGTCGCGAAGGGGGAAGGGCGCAAGGTCGGGCTCGAAACGCTCGTGTTCGCCGACGGCCGCGCCGCGCTCGAACTCGGCAAGGAAAGCGCCGCGCTGATGCTCGTCGCGCAGATTCGCGACGAGGCGCACCGCTTCGCCATCACCGGCATGCGCGCGAAGCGGGCGAAGGCGCGCCAGACCTCGCGGCTGGAGGAACTGGAAGGTGTGGGCGCGAAACGCCGACAGCGTCTGCTTTCGCGCTTCGGCGGATTGCGCGGCGTGCAGGCGGCGAGCGTCGAGGACCTGGCGAGCGTCGAAGGCATTTCGCTCGCGCTCGCGCAACAGATCTATCGTCAGTTGCATTGAGCGGCACGGCCAGCTCACAGGCCAGCCGCGCGCGGCGTTGCCTTGTGAGCGCGGGATCGACGCGGCACAATGGCGGCTTCCTTACATGTCCCTCAACCGTATTCGCCCATGCCGTTCAATCTACCGATCTTCCTGACGTGGCTGCGAATCGTGCTGATTCCTCTCGTCGTGGGCGTGTTCTATCTGCCGGACATGATGATGAGCCCGGAGCATCGCAATCTGCTCGGCATGGTCATCTTCGTGCTCGCCGCGCTCACCGACTGGTTCGACGGCTTTCTCGCGCGCAAGCTCGATCAGACGTCCGCGTTCGGCGCGTTCCTCGATCCGGTCGCCGACAAGCTGATGGTCACCGCCGCGCTGCTCGTGCTCGTGCAACTGGGGCGTCTGAATGCGGTGATCGCGCTCGTCATCGTCGGGCGCGAGATCACGATTTCGGCGCTGCGGGAATGGATGGCGCAGATCGGTGCTTCGAAAAGCGTCGCGGTCAATCAGCTCGGCAAGTTCAAGACCGTCTGCCAGATGGTCGCGATTCCGATGTTGCTGTTCTACGGCCCGCTCAAGTTCTCCGGCACGCAATGGATGATCGACACGCGCGTGTGGGGCTTGTGGCTCATCTACGTCGCGGCGGTCCTCACCGTCTGGTCGATGTTCTACTACATGAAGCTCGCGTGGCCGCAAATTCGCGAGCGCGGCGGCATGCTCTGATGCGCCGGACGAAGCACGAAAAGGTGATCGAGAAAAATTGCGTCGAACCAGAAAATTCCTCTCACAAAACAGTTGACAGCCCTCTTTAGCTTCTACATAATCTCGTTTCTCTGATGCACGGCGCGACGCAACAAGCGCTGTAGCGGAAGAAAAGCAGCACATGCGGGAGTAGCTCAGTTGGTAGAGCGCAACCTTGCCAAGGTTGAGGTCGCGAGTTCGAGACTCGTCTCCCGCTCCAGATTTTGAGGGTTTC